>MDTD01201002.1_pt1 | contig 14499 bp, 6 predicted proteins | sample 811221 | NCBI WGS metagenome assembly MDTD01 (sample SAMN05326646, study PRJNA326480) | marine metagenome | isolation source: seawater | place: Pacific Ocean: South West | collected 2011
CTCTTGCTGATAATAATTTTGGTGGATTTAAATCTGGTAAAGGTTACTGGTTCAAAGTAAGAACAGAGGCTATTTGTCCTGATATTGCAGATGATGAGCCATGTGATGAATTACTAGACTTTGAATATAATGCGCCAAGTGGAGATGTAGATTCTAGGTTGGCAAACTCTACACTTCCAATGACTCCAGAAGGGTTTGAATATACTCAATCCACAGCTCAAGGATTCTATTTCGTAGAGTCTGCAAGCTTCGATGGTGTTGAAGCGATAGCGGGTGACTGGATTATTGCTTACAATGATAATGTTGTTGTAGGGTCATGGCCATGGACAGGAGAATTTACAACTGTTCCAGCAATGGGTTATGATGGCAGCCAAGAAACTGCTGGATATATGGAAGAAGGACAAGTACCTACATTTAAACTTCTAAAATCGGAAGACGGAAGTCTAAATGAAATGACTATGGATGTAGTGAGTGCATGGACAAATAATGGTCATGCAGTAGTTACTCTTACAGGTACAACTCCATTGCCAGAAGCAATATCATTAAATGATTCGTATCCAAACCCATTTAATCCTAGCACTAATATCTCATTTGAGATTCCAAACAATATGCATGTAAATCTATCTGTTTATGATATTAACGGCCGTGTAGTTGCAGAGCTTGTTAATGACATGAGAACAGCAAATACATATAGCGTGACATGGAATGCAAATGGAAATGCAAGCGGCGTATATTTTGTCAAATTGGTTGCTGGGGAGGTGGTGCATACACAGAAGATTATGCTAGTTAAGTAATTCTTTAATTACATAGTCTTTATATATTATATTAATAGTAAACAGAACCTCGTTGATTAACGAGGTTCTGTTGTATTTGTGAAAATAAATTTTAATAAAAGGAATAATATAATGCTTAGAAATATAACAAGTTTATTATTATGCCTTTTCCTATTTAGTTGCAGTGATTTACAAGATGCAACGAAAAGTATTGAAAAGGTAAATGAAACCCAGGATTTAATTATTAATAAATTAAATGCTATTGATAAGAAAATTGCTTCACTTGATAAGAAAGTGCAGCAAGGTGCTGCGGCAAATAAACCAAACAAGAAGAATGACAAACCTAAAGCCGATCCTAACAAAGTATATGATATAGCTGAAGCAGGATCTATTGTTCTTGGAAATCCAGATGCTAAAGTGTCAATAGTAAAATGGACAGATTATCAATGACCATACTGTGCTAAATCCGTCGGTCTGGTGGATGAAATTTTAGAAAAATATCCAAATGATGTAAAAGTAATTGTAAAAAACTTTCCATTGTCTTTCCATAAACAAGCTCGAAGGGCAGCTCAATATGCTTTAGCTGCTGATCGTCAAGGCAAATTTAAGGAAATGTATCATGCAATTTTTGAAGAATACAGAAAGTTAAAAGCAAATGAAGATCTTCCTTTAGAAATTGCGCAGCGAATTGGTCTTGATATGGAGAAATTTAAAGCAGATGCAGATGATCCAGAAATAGATGCACAAATACAAAAAGAATTTGATCAAATGAGAAATTCAGGAATTCCAAGACTATCAGTTCCTAAATTTCTTGTAGCAGGCAAAGAACCTCAAGGAAGAGATTTAGCAACATTTTCAAGAATGATTGATGAAGCTTTAAAAAAATAAAACATAAGGAATAGATATGAAATTTTTATTTGCAAAATTACTTTCATTTAGTCTATTTGTTGGTGTTTTGTTTCCTGCTTTTACTGAATCAAATACAGGTTGGAGCTACATTCAATCTACAAATCAGACATTTTATATTTTTATATCACCCATGAATTTTGTTGATGTCCAAGGAGGTCAAATGGAAGGCTATGGTGATGGCTCAAATGGCCAAACTTTATCTGAATCTGACTGTGGAATAAGTCCAGAATCATGCGATGTTTTAGGTGCGTTTATGTCAAGAGATATTGATGAGATTGCCTGTAGTGACGCTGGTGGATATTTTGTTAATGGTCAGTGCGATGTTTGCGTTGGATGGTCATATTATAATAGTTATGCTGAATCCAGTAATGGGTCAATTACAACTACATTGCAAATCAATGGATTTGATTCAGGGGGTGATTATGATTATTATTGTCAGGATGGAGAAGCTCCAAAATTAAAATATTTTGATGCTTCTGAAGGAATAATCTATGATCTTTCTAGTGATTCAGAGTTAGGTGGTTTTTTAAATAATAATATCTTCTTGTATTGGCCTGATTGTACTGGTATATCTGATTGTAATCAATTTCAAGCAGTTGCAACTGAGGACGACCCACTTGGCAATGATCAAAATGAAATACCAAGCGACTTCGAGATTTCCAGCGTATATCCAAACCCTTTTAATCCATCAGTTAACATTACATACAATCTACTAGCATTAGAGCAAGTCAATATTAGCGTATATGATTCAATTGGTAGGCACATTACTACTTTATTTGATGGATTTAAAGAACATGGAACTCATGAATTAATTTGGACCCCAGAGGTTACTATATCTAGTGGTAATTATATTATAATTATGGAGACCCCAAATAATGTATCAACAATTAAGGTTACTTATTTAAAGTAATTTATTTGTGATTTATGTCATTATTTTATCTATATAAAACTTATAGATTAAGTTGTTAAGAGGAGAATGAATGAGTTTTAGTGCAGTACTTAAATTTACTAATGGTATCATTAAGTATTATCTAGCTATATTGGTGATACTTACTGGCTTTCTTTATTCACAAGATCCTCCACCAGGTTTTGAATTTGAGATATCAATAAATCAATCTTTCTATTTTTTTCAAAATTCGTTTATAGATGGTGAATCTCCAGAAATAGGTCAAGACTGGCTTGGTTCATTTAATGAATATGATGAAACCATGAGTGGTAATTGTGTTAATATTGGTGATGATTTAGATGGTAATGAAGATACAATTGAATGTCAAGATGTAAATGGAGATGGAATTCTTTCATCTGCTATTGATGTGTGTGTAGGTTCATTCATTTATTCTGGTGAATTTACAACAGTGCCGGTGATGGGTAATGATGGTACTGTATGGACTGCTGGATATATGTATGGTCAAGAATCTTATTTTGATTGCAGCTCAGATGGAATGTATTGCGCTAACCTCTGTAATATAGATGGAAGCATATGTAGTGATTGCAATCAAAGTGAAAATGAAAACTGTACTACAGATCAATGGCCCGATGAATACAATAATTGGAGTAATTTTGCTCAAAGTGTAGGAGCCAATGGACAGTATGATTTGGCAGAGCCATTTATTGATTCTAATTTTAATGGAGTATATGATGCAGTTGGTGGTACTCCAAAATTTAAATTTTATGATGCATCAGAAAATTTAGTGTACGATGCTCAAACATCTGTGTTACCTATTTATCCATTCCAGGATGGAGATGCTCACTACGTCGGAACTATTGAAGTCATTCGAGACTGCAACGGTGATTTAGGTGGTGAGGCATTTATCGATGACTGCGATGCTTGCACTGGAGGCGATACTGGGTTAGAACCTAATTATCTAGATATTGGTTGTGGATGCAATCAATTGCTTATTGGTCCATTCTTTGAAGATATTGATGGAGATGGCTTAGGATATGGTGAAGAACAGTTCTTCTGCAGCAATCCAGGCATTGGTTGGTCTGAAAATGACAATGATCCCTATCCATCATGTAGTGCCAACTATTTTGATTGTGCAGATCAATGTGGCGGAAATGCTCAAATCGATGATTGTGGTATTTGCAGTGGTGGAACTACTGGCACCATACCAAATGAACAAATTGATTGTAATAATGAATGCTTTGGGACAGCCTATTATGATGAGTGCAATGAATGTGTTGGTGGTTCAACTGGAATTGAGCCGTGTGACTTTGTATCTGAAGCTCCAGAGGAATTTTCATTTAATCAATCTACTCTTCAAGCATTTTATTTTATTATAACAGGTGGTTATAGTAATGGAGATCCATTTTCTACAGAAGATTGGGTTGGAGTATTTAATGGTGATATTTGTGTAGGTCACTATAAGTGGGATGGTCCATTTACTACTATTCCTGCTATGGGAGATGAAGGTAGTGAATACACTCAAGGTTATCTACAATCACAAGATCAGCCAACATTTAAAGTTTACGATGCTTCAGCGGGAGAGATTTTTGATGTAGATATGGATCAGATTGATATTGTCCAACAAGGGGGTGACGAGTATTCTGGATGGCAAAATCTAGCATACTTTGAAGTTACTAGCTTTATTGCACAGATACCAGACTGTAATGGAGTTATTGGTGGTGATGCTTTTATTGATGATTGTGGAATATGTAGTGGAGGTAGTACCGATTTACTTCCCAATGCAGATATTGATTGCTCTGGGGTATGCTATGGATCAGCAATTATTGATAATTGTGGTATCTGTTCTGGAGGTAATACAAATAATATTCCCAATGAAGATGATTTGGGATGTGGTTGTTTTTTAGCCGGTCCATCAAATTATTATGCAGATGTGGATAATGACGGTTTTGGATTTGGTGATGAGCAGCCCTTCTGCGAAAATCCTGGAGATGGGTGGACGTTGAATTCAGATGATTTAGAGCCATTTTGTTATAACGAATCTATTTTAGAATCTAATGTAGATGACTGTGGTATTTGTTTTGGTGAGAATGAAGATGTAGATTGCTTAGGTATTTGTTTTGGTTCTGCTGTAGTTGATGATTGTGGGGAATGTAATGGTAATAATAGTTCTTGTCAGTCTCCATTAGCAGAAAGTGCAAATCTATATATAAACGAAGATCAAAGTATTTTCATTCAACTTTCAGGTTCTGATCCTAATGGCTTAGATCTGTCTTATACGATTATTGATTTGCCATTAAATGGTAATTTAGAACTATCTGAAAATGGATCAGAATACATTTATACTCCTAATAGTAATTACAACGGACAAGATAGTTTTACTTATGTAGCATTTAATGGGTCATTCTTTTCTAACATAGCAGAAGTTAATTTGCAAATTAATCCCATAAATGATTCTCCTTATGCTGAGAATATTATAGTTAATGGATTTGAGGACATTGATATAAATATTGAATTGATAGGTGGTGATGTTGATGGTGATGATATTATTTTCAATATACTAAATCAACCTTTGAATGGAACGATACTTGTTGACAATGATGTTATAGTCTACTCACCTGATTTGAATTTCAATGGAACTGATCAGATCACCTATGTTACTAACGATGGTCAGTTAGATTCTGAGGAGGCATTAATTACAATTTTTATCAACCCAGTAAATGATCCTCCTAATTCTAATGATGTTGAAGTTATATTTTATGAAGATAATACAATAAGCTTTACATTCGATGTTGAAGATGTAGATAATTCAGATGAAGAACTATCAATATTTGTTCAGGACGAAATTAATTTTGGAATTATCTCAATTAGTTCATTGGAAGCAATAATTTTACCTAACCAAGATATTAATGGAGATTTTTCTTTTACCTATCAAGTTTTGGATGGAGAGCTATTTTCAACCCCTTCTACCGTTAGTATTCAAATATTACCAGTAAATGATCCACCAGAAATTTCTAATATATTCAATCAAGAAATCAATGAAGATGAAGTTTTTTATTATCAAATTTCTGCTAATGATGTTGATAGCCCCAATTTAGTTTTTGATGTAAATGATGTTCAAAATTCAACTATTACAATTGATGGTCAAACTTTAATTGTTGAACCGGATAATGATTATAATGGAGAGTTATTAATTGAGGTTTCTGTTAGCGATAATGAGTTTTTAGATATTACTACTTTCATTCTAGATATTTTACCTGTTAATGACCCACCAGTAATTTTTCCATTTGAAAATTTAAGTGCTTTAGAAGATGAGAGTATTATTGTTAGTATAGATGCTACAGATGTTGATGGTGACGAACTTATCTTTTGGACAAATGATGCTGATAATGCTGAAATTGAGTTTGACCAAAATCAATTAATAATAACGCCAGATTTACATTGGAATGGTGAACTAAATTTTCTTTTAAGTGTAACTGATGGTGAATATATTGATAGTCAGACCATATCAATAGATGTTATCCCTGTAAATGATAATCCTGTTCTTTCAATGATTCAAGATCAAATTATTGATGAAGATAGTCCCTTCGTATATAATTTGCAGGCATTAGATGTCGATGGTGATGAGTTAAGTTTTAGTCTAGACGAAATTAGCAATGCAACATTTTCATTAGTCAATAATTTAATTACTATTCTACCTAATCAGGATTTTAACGGTGGCATCGAAATTGGTGTAAGTGTCTCAGATGGTCAACTTTCAGATACAACTATGTTTAACCTAGATGTACTTCCTGTAAATGACCCACCTACTCTTGAAGATATTTCTGATCAAGAAATTGACGAAAATGAAATGATAGAGCTAGATTTCTTAGCATTTGATGTAGATGAAGATGATTTATTTTATGATTATTATATTTTAAGTGGTTATGCCCAGTTAGATATTTCTAATAATCAAATAGTTATTACGCCTAATGAAAACTGGTTTGGTGAAATTGAAATTACACTAATAGTATCTGATGGTGAGTTCTATGCTCAAGATAATTTTATGGTTCAAGTTATAGAGGTTGATGATCCGCCGACTGCATATAATATCACATCAACAGGTGAAGAAGATCAATTGATTGTGGTGCCTCTTATTGCTACTGATCCTGATACTGAATCTAATCAACTTATTTATTCTATTAGTTCAAGTCCATCAAATGGAAGTGCAATAATAGTGGGAAGCAATATTGAATATATATCAAATTCAAACTTTAATGGATTTGATCAATTATCATATATTGTAAACGATGGAAATTCTAGTTCTGAACCTGCACAAGTTAGTTTAGATATTATTCCTATTAATGATCCACCTACTGCTGTTGATGTAGAGTATTCAGCATCTAGTGGTACTATTGAATTTGATTTAAATTCTATAGTTAATGATGTAGATGGTGATGAACTTGAGATTTCATTTATTACTCAAAATTATGGCTCAAACACTATTAATACGTTATTTAATGGTGTCATCCAAGATTTAGGTGGTAATATTTTTTCCTATACACCACCTTCAGACATTGTTTATTTTGACTTTATCCTTTTTAAAGCAACTGATGGTATTTCAGAGTCTTCAGTTCAAACTATTTCATTTAATTTATTAGGTAGAGAAATGCCAAGGAATATGGCTCCAATTGCTTTTGACCAAGATGTTAGTCTCTTAGAAGATCAAGCCACTGATATAACATTAATTGGATTTGATGTTTTAAATTTAATATCTGAAGATGCTTCATTTGAAATAATTTCAAATCCAGGCAATGGTGAGTTATCATCATCATTCTCATTATTGGAAAGCGGTTCAAGTAATCTTGTTCAGTGGTCTATTGAATATACTCCAAATACAAACTATTTTGGACAAGATAGCTTTACTTATAAGGTAACAAATCCTAATAATTCAATACCTGAATCAGAATATGGAACAATATATATTAATGTAAGTCCCCAGAATGATGCACCACAAGTTTATACAAATATTTTTGATCAAACACTTCTTGAGGATTCTCAGGGTACTGAGTTATCATTAGACTTATTCTTTTTAGATATTGATAATGATGATTTGCAATATACTGTAAATCCAACCCGTGAAGACATAGCATTAATAAATGTTCAAGATAATCTATTATCTATCACTCCTTATTTGAATAAATTTTCTACACCATTTTCTGTTATTTTGACTGCCTCCGATGGAGAGTTAGATGTTAGTCAATCATTTGAAATTGAAATATTACCAGTAAATGATTTACCAACAGTTGATTCAATGGATTACAGTTTAGATGAGGATGGGTCTATAGCAATTGTGCTTAGTGGTGATGATGTTGATTTTGATCCATTATCCTTTTATTTATTTGAAAGTCCTTTAAATGGAGATGTTCTATTAAATGACAATGTACTAACTTATCAACCCTTAGAAAATTTCAATGGTATTGATCAGTTTAGTTATAAAGCCTTTGATGGAGAGTCATATTCAGATGCTGGCATTATTACCTTGAATATTATACCTATAAATGATGCACCTGAATTACAAGAAATTTCAAATCAATCAATTAATGAAGATGATATATTTGAATTTACTTTATTAGCAAATGATATCGATGGAGATAACTTGACTTTTGATGTTACCTCAATTGATAATGTAGAAAATTATTATATAGATGGTAACACATTAACTGTCTCACCGCTGCAAGATATGAATGGTCAGATTTCAATTCAAGTTCAAGTATCTGATGGTACTCTTTTAGATTCAGAAGATTTTGTATTGGATATAATTGCTCAACCTGATGCTCCTGAACTCATTGAAACGTCAAATCAACTAATTAATGAAGATGAGAATTTGGCTATTTTTTTAACAGCTACTGATGTAGATGGTGATAATTTATTATTTACTGCAAATTCTAATATTGATGGCACAACTATTTTAATTGATGATAATTTAATGATCGTTGATTCTCCAGATAATTTTTATGGTGATATGACTATAACAGTTCAAGTAACTGATCAAATTTTTTCGGTAGAAAATAGTTTTATTATTACTTATAGTCCACAACCAGATGCGCCAGTTTTAGCAAATATTGAGAATCAAACGACCTTAGAGTCAGAGCCATTAATAATTGATATATCAGCAATTGACCCTGATGGAGACGAATTAGAACTATCAGTTAATACCTCAGATGATATTATTTCATCAATAGATGGATTAGAATTAACTTTGGAAGGTGGAGATAATATAAATGGTGATTTTGAAATTATCATATCTGTATCTGATGGAACCTTTATAGTTGAGGAATCATTTATTTTAACTATCATTAATGTTAATGACCCTCCAATTTCAGTATCCCAGAATATTGAAATGCTAGAAGATAATTCTTCAATTATTATATTAGAATCTACAGATCCTGATTTTGATAGCATTGAATTCTTTATTAGTCAACAGCCCTCAAATGGTACGGTATTGCTAGAAAATGGGCTTGCAACATATGTTCCTGATAATAATTACAATGGACAAGATTCATTTTCATTTTACGCATCTGATGGAGAATTAAATTCAAATATTTCTATTATATCAATTGATATAATAGCTGTTAATGATGGCCCTATAATTACTTCCTCACCTGGTCTTAACGCCATTGAAGATTTATTATATACTTATCAAGTAATAGCAGTAGACCCAGAAGATGATCAGCTTAATTTTGAGTTAGATACCTATCCTGAAGGGATGTCAATTGATGAAAGTGGGTTGATTTCATGGATCCCTATAGAAGGACAGTTAACATCAGATGAAATAGTATTGACTGTTTCAGATGATGGACAAGATGAAGTGTTGCCGTTTACACAAACATTTACAATAGTTGTAGAATCAGTTAATGATAGACCTGAAATAACTTCCAATCCTCCGCTCATTGCATATGAAGATGAGCAATATTCTTACCAAATAGAAGTTGCAGATCCAGATTCTGATATTTTTTATTATACGTTATTATTCGGACCAAGTAGTTTAGAGTTGAGTGATAGTGGATTAATAACTTGGACTCCTACTGAGGGTATATTGAGCTCAGGTACAGTAGCCTTTGTTGTTTGGGATACGGATACTCCTGAGATGGGTGTTGATTTCCCTGCAATACAAGAATTTGTAATTGAGGTAATTGAAGTTAACGATCCACCAGAAATTATATCTATTCCATCTCCTATTTCAACAGAAGATATTGAATACTCATACCAACTAGAGGTTGAAGATATAGATGATGAATTATTCTATTATGAATTATTAGAATATCCTTTAGGAATGGTAATAAGTAGCTCTGGATTATTAACTTGGACACCTACAGAAGGAGTACTATCATCAGGTCTTATTTCAATAAAAGTTTCTGATGGACAATTAGATGAATCGGATGATGCTCTGTATGATATTCAGAACTTTGCTCTTTCTGTAACAGCAGTAAATGACCCACCTATAATTACATCTATTGCTCCTACAAATGCAGTTGAGGGAGAGGAGTATATATATCAAATAGAGGTAGAAGATCCAGATGATTTAGAGTTTACTTATCTATTAATAAATGAGCCTCAAGGTATGAATATCGATTTTGATACAGGCACTTTAACGTGGATTCCAGATCAAGGAAATATAATTTATCAGGATATAATATTAAAAGTTCAGGATGGTGGAGAAGACTTTGTGTCACCAGCTATTGAAGTATTTTCTATTCAAGTAGAAGAGGGCGATGATGCCCCAACAGATTATACACTCTACTACCACCAAAATAGCACACTTGTCAGTTTTTCATCTATTCCAGAAAATAATTTGATTGAATCTGTTTTCCCTATTGATAATATTGATTTTTATGGTATTGTAACTGAAGGTCAAGCAACGACAGCAAATCCAATTTTAGGGTGGACTGGAAACTTATTCAGTTTAGAAAGACAACGAGGATATTGGATAAAAGCTGAAGATTTGCCACAAGGTCAAATTGAATATGATACGTTATCCTATGTTATTTCTGATGCAGTACCTACTCCAATGGATTTAGTCTATGACATTCATGAAAATGTTAATCTCTTATCTTATGTTGGAATTGATGGACTTGAAATTTCAGAAGCGCTTCCAGATAGTATAGAAAATATAACAACAGATATTATAGGTGAGGGGGTCGCAGCATCTAAGAACCCTGTTTTAGGGTGGATTGGCTCACTAACACATTTTCATAGAGATAAGGGATATTGGTTAAGGAATAATATTGATGGCGTTGACGATACTTCTATGTATTTTTCTTGGCATATACCAGATCAAGATATATTATTTTCATCAGGTATAATAAAGCCTTATAGTTTACCAGAAAAAATTGAAGGATTTGATTATACACAATCTTCTAAACAAGCTTTCTACTTTATTAATAAAATAAAATTAGATGACTATTCTCCAAACCATAATGATTGGATTATTGCCTACAATAATGACATTATAGTAGGAGCTAGGAAGTGGAATGGAAGATTCACTGATGTTCCAGCAATGGGATATGATGGTTCTCAATCAACTATTGGATATTGTGTGAATGGTGATTACCCTACATTTAAATTATATATTGAAGATTCAGGCGAACTAATAGATCTAGATTCAGTTGAAATTGAGCCATGGGAAGACCTATTAGTTTCAAATATAAATCAATTAAATCAATCTATACCTATTCCTGATAATTTTGAGTTTTCATTTCCTTACCCAAATCCATTTAATCCTAGTACATTAATTAAATTTGCTATACCGGATGCGTCATCAGTTAAAATTGAAGTATATGATATTAATGGTAGGCATATTAACACTCTTCTGAATAAAAGATTAGATGCTGGATATCATGATTATACTTGGAAGCCTTCTAGTCTTGCTAGTGGAATTTATTTAATTAATGTTCAGGTTGGAGATAATAATCTCACCCATAAAGTCATGTTTGTAAAATAATAGTGAATATTGAAATTGAAAGAAAATTCTTAGTTGACGAATCTAAATTAATTCTTCCTCAAAATAAAAAAATAATCAAACAGGCATATTTATTTAGTAATTCTGGTCAAGCATTTAGAGTTCGAATAATAGACAATCAATCATTTATAACTTATAAGCATAGAAAATCAAAACTTAATAGTTATGAGTTTGAATATTCAATTCCCAAAGATGATGCTGAGAAATTAATTCAATTATCAAATGATCACATAATACATAAAGATAGATATTATGAACCTATTGGAAAGCATACATGGGAAATTGATGTTTTTTATGGTGAAAATAAAGGTTTGATAATTGCAGAAATTGAACTTAAGAACGAAAGAGAACAATTTGAATTACCCGATTGGATCGATAGAGAAATATCTGAAGAAAAAAAATATTTTAATTTTAATCTATCTAAAAAGCCATTTTCAAAGTGGTAGTTAAAAATTTAACTGCTCAACAAAATTATCAATTTTTTTATAAAAATTTTCTAGAGTTCCATCATTATTAATAATAAAGTCAGCTTTTATTTTCTTTTCTGTTTCCGGCATCTGTAAAGACATTCTATTTTGAATTTGCTCTAAATGTAAATTTTTTCTTTTAAGAGCGCGCTCTAATCTGATTTTTTTTCGAGTTAGAATTAATAAAGTTGAATTAAACATGTGTTCAAAATTAGCTTCAAAAATCATTGCTGCGTCTACAACAAAAAGTTTTTCTTTATTTTTTTTAGCTTCATTAATTGATTTTTCAACTAGTATAAATACCTCTGGCCACATTAAACCATTTAGTATTTTTTGATCTATTTCATTTGAGAATACTGTCTCTGCTAATTTGCTTATACTTAATTTATTTTTTTCAACAACCTTTTGACCAAATGCATCTATAATTCTATTTTGTAGAATTTTTGTATGCTTTAGATGTTTTTTTGCTTCTTGGTCTGCATTGAAGATAACAGCTCCTTTTTTTTTCAAATAATTTGAAGCAGTACTTTTTCCAGATCCAATTCCACCAGTTATCCCAAGTATATACATAATAATTAATCTAAAATAATTACTTTTTCTATTTCTTGACTTACATCACTTATATTTAATTCTCCATTTATATGAGAAACAATATTTTTATCTTTATAATGTTTTATAAGAGGACTTGTTTCATTGTGATATATTTCTAGACGTTTACGAACTGTTTCTTCTTTATCGTCTTCTCTTATTATTAAATCTTCTTGAGTTTCATCATCCTTTCCTTCAATTTTCGGTGGATTATATTCTATATGGTATACTCTACCGGATGATAAATGTACTCTTCTTCCACCCATTCTATCTACGATGTTATCATCACTAACATCTATGACTATTACTGCATCGAGTTCTTGATTTAGTTTTTCTAGTAATTCATCTAATCCAACGGCTTGCGGTATTGTCCTTGGGAAACCATCAAGGATATATCCATTTATACAGTCCTCATTTGATAATCGTTCTTGCATCATGCCTAGTATAATCTCATCAGGAACAAGACCACCAGAGCTCATATATTCTTTAGCTTTAATACCCAGAGATGTTTGTTTGGTAACATGTTCTCGTAGCATATCACCAGTTGAAATCTGAGGTATACCTAATTTTTCAATTAAAAATTTAGCTTGTGTTCCTTTTCCTCCTCCGGGAGGTCCTAATAATAATATTCTCATTTTGTATCCTTTACATTAATAAACCTGCAATTGTTGCAGTTAACCAGGAGGCAAGGGCTCCTCCTATCATAGCTTTGGTAACAACTTTAGCTAAATCTTTTTTTCTGTCAGGAGCAATTGCACCAATACCTCCAAGCTGTATTCCTATTGATGCGAAGTTGGCAAATCCACATAAAGCATATGCTGCTATTGTAGCTGTTTTTACAGATATTACATTAGAAAGATTTGCTAAATTTTGATATGCAATAAATTCAGTAAGTACCAGCTTTTGACCCATCAAACTACCCAAAATATGAGCTTCTGACCATGGTGCTCCCATAAGAAAAGCTAATGGCATAAAAAGATAACCAAGAATCAATTCAATAGTTAATACTGTATTACCAAAAGGAATTAAACTCAATAACCAATTTAGCAGTGCAATTACTGATAGGAATGCAACTAGCATAGCTGCAATATTTAGAGCTAATTTCATCCCTTCTGATGCACCATTACCTAATGCTTCAAGAAAATTACCTTCGTCTGAAACTTGAGAAAGTTTAATATTATCTTTACTTGTTTCAGGCGTTTCCGTTTCAGGATAGATAATCTTAGCTATCACAAGTGCTGCTGGAGCACTCATTATTGATGCGGCCATAAGATGTCCAGCTATACCTGGAATGTTATTTAGCATTAATACATAGGCTGCCATAACACCTCCTGCTACAGTTGCAAATCCACCTGTCATTATAGCAGTTAGTTCAGATTTTGTCATTTTTGAAATAAAAGGCTTTATAACTAATGGTGATTCAGTTTGACCAACAAAAATATTTGCTGAAATGCTAGCTGTTTCAGCTCCACTGGTCCCCATCGTTTTCTGCATAATTTTAGTTAAAACTTTTATAATTTTTTGCATTATACCTGCGTGATATAATACTGACATCAAACTTGAAAAAAATATAACTGTAGGTAAAACTAAAAATGCAAATTGAAAACCAAATCCAGGCCATGTTTCTGGGTTTGGGAAATTTGGCTCCCAAGGACCATACATGCTTTGTTCTCCTAGATTTCCAAATAAAAATTTGCTACCTTCAATTGAAAAATCTAATATTTTCTTTACAACTTTATCAACAGCTTGAAAAACCCATGTCCCTCCAGGAACTTTTAAAATTAAAACTGCAAAAAAAACTTGAAGTGACAAACCTGATAAAACTAATTTTAAATTAATTTTATTTCTATTATTCGA
>MDTD01044273.1_pt1 | contig 14498 bp, 16 predicted proteins | sample 811221 | NCBI WGS metagenome assembly MDTD01 (sample SAMN05326646, study PRJNA326480) | marine metagenome | isolation source: seawater | place: Pacific Ocean: South West | collected 2011
ATGGTTAAAAAACAATAATATCTCTGATAGAGAAATGTTAAAAACTTTTAATTGTGGAGTTGGTTTTTGTTTGATTATTAACCCAAAAAATTTAAAAAAAATTAACAAATATTTTTCAAAAGAGTTTCAACCATATGTTATAGGAAAAATAATTAGAGGTAGAAATAAAGTAAATCTAAATGCCAAAATCTGTTGGAGTTAAAAAAATTAGTGTTGCGGTATTTATCTCAGGTAATGGGAGCAATCTTAAGAGTTTAATATTGAGTTCTTTGAAAAAAAATTCAAAATATGAAATTAATTTAGTCATATCAAACACATTAAACGCTAAGGGACTTAAATATGCTAAAAAATTTAGAATTAAAAAAAAAATTATCAATTATCAAAATCTTAAGTATGCAGAAAAAGATATTTTGATAGAATTAAAAAAGAACCAGATAAACTTAATTTGCTTAGCTGGATTTATGAAAATTTTATCGAATAATCTTATCAAAAAATTTTGGGGTAAGATTATTAACATTCATCCATCTTTATTGCCTAAATATAAAGGTTTAAACACTCACAAAAGAGCAATTAATAATCAAGAAAAATATTCTGGTTGTACTGTACATTATGTAAATTCAAAATTAGACTCAGGAAAAATTATTTTACAAAAGAAGGTTAGAATATTAAAAACTGACTCAATCAAAAAGCTCGCAAAAAAAGTGCTTAAACAGGAACATCTATTGTACCCAAAAGCTTTAAATAAAGTTATAATTAATCTTTAAAAAAAAAATCTATTTCAATTTTTGCATTTTCTACACTATCAGATCCATGAACTGAATTTTTATCAATTGAAATACCATATTTTTTTCTGATAGTTCCCTCTTTAGCATCAACTGGATTAGTTGCACCCATCAATTCTCTATTCCCTAATACAGCATTTTCTTTTTCAAGAACCATTACAACTATTGGGCCAGATGATAAATATGAGCACAAATCATTATAAAAAGGCTTTGTTTCGTGAACTTTATAAAACTTCTCTGCCTCAGACTTATCAATTTGAATTTTTTTTTCTTTTAAAATAGAAAATCCTTTATTTTTAAAAATTTCTTTAATTTCGTTGTCCAAGTTTCTTTCAACAGCATCTGGCTTAATGATAGATAATGTCTGTTCCTTATTACTCATAATTATCCTCTATTAGTTGACTTAATAATCTTACCCCATAACCTGTGGCTCCACCTGAATTTAAAGCACCCCCGTATTTAGAAAAAGCCATTCCTGCTATATCTAAATGTGCCCAAGGTGTTTTGTTAATAATAAATCTTTGTAAAAATTGTGCAGCAGTTGTCGATCCAGCTCCACCAACATAATTAATATTTTGCATATCAGCATTTTTTGAATCTATGAGTTTATCAAAATTTTTATGTAAAGGCATTCGCCATAACTTTTCCTCAACTTTTTCACCTGACTTTATTAATTGATCAGATAATTTTTCGTTATTCGAAAAAAGTCCTGCATATTCAGATCCTAGGGAAACTATAATTGCACCTGTTAAAGTTGCTAAATCTACAATAAATTTTGGTTTAAATTTTTTTTCTGTAAATGTTAAAGCATCAGCCAAAACCAACCTACCTTCGGCGTCTGTGTTCAGTATTTCTATTGTTTTTCCACTGTATGATTTTACAATATCTCCAGGTCTTTGAGCATTCCCACTAACCATATTTTCTACAAGGCCTACAACACCTACTGCATTTACTTTTGCTTTTCTTAAAGCGAGACTCATCATTAGGCCAACTACAGTCGCAGAACCAGCCATATCATAAGTCATATCTTCCATAAATTTTGCGGGTTTTAATGAGTAGCCACCTGTATCAAAACAAACTCCTTTACCTACAAAAGCAAGAGGTTTTGAATTATTTTTTAATCCTTTCCATTCCATTGTAACTAAATATGAACCTTTAGTACTTCCTTGTCCTACGCCAATCAAAGCATTCATGCCTAACTTTTTCATTTGTTTAGTATCATAAACATTTATCTTTAAACCAAATTTTTTTAAAGTTTTTAATCTTTTTGCATATTCATCTGGATGTAAAACATTTCCCGGTTCAGAAACTAAATCTCTCGTGTAAAAGGTCCCTTCCTCAATAGCTTTAAATTTCAGTCTACTTTGAATTGAAGGTTTATTTGTTTTTCCTATTACATTTATTTTTGTAATTTTAAAATTTTTTTTTGTTTTATACTTATTGAATTGATAAGATTTTAATTTTAATCCATGAAGAAAATGAGAAATAAAATTTGGAAATTTGATATTAATACTTTCCGAATTAATGAAGTACTCATTAGATTTATTAGTATCTATTCTTCCATATAATTCTGCACCTAAATTTTCTATTTCAAATGATTTAAGATTAGGTTTTGTAGATATTAAAATAACTTTTTTTTTTGAACTTACTTCAAAAATAAGTAAATCTTTCTTCAAATCACTATTTTTTAATAAATCATTGATATAAGAAAATTCTGATATAGGTATATATTTCCTTAAGTTTTTAATATCGAATTTTTCGTTAGTAAATAAAACAAGATTACTTGATACTTTCTTAGAAAAATCACCTTTATAATTAATTTTAATAGTCATATATTTTTAAATACAATTTGTACGAGCAATGCTATATATGTGGTAAAAAAATATTTTCAATGAAAAAATTAATATTTAGAAAGATTTATCTTGATATTTCGAGATTTTTTTTAGCAGCAATATTAATAGTAGGTCTAATCGTCTGGACAATTCAAGCTGTGAACTATTTCGATTTTGTCACAGAAGATGGGCATGGATTGAAAATTTATTTTTATTATTCTTTACTTAATTTTCCAAAAATTATCCAACGCATATTACCCTTCATATTCTTTTTTTCAATATTTTACACAATTATAAGTTATGAGGTTAAAAATGAAATTTTTATTTTTTGGATTAATGGAATAAAAAAAATTAATTTTCTCAATAGGTTATTAGCATTTTCTATAATTTATATGTTATTTCAATTAATTTTAAGTTCATATATTTCACCATTATCAAAACTAGAGGCAAGAAATTATTTAAAAAACTCAAACATTGATTTTTTTACTTCGCTAATAAAAGAGGGAAAATTTATTAACATTACTGATGGTTTAACAATATTTATTAACAGTAAAGAAAGTGACGGGAGTTTTAAAGATATTTTCTTAGAGGAAACTAATAAAGATAATTCAAAAATGATTTACGCAGATAAAGGTATACTTTATGAAGATGGGCTCCAAAAAACTCTTAAACTTTTCGACGGAAGAGTAATAAATATTGAAAATTCTAAAATTAACTTATTTGATTTTGATCAAATAAACTTTAGTTTACAAAACTTAACTTCAAAGACTATTACCGTTCCAAAAATTCAAGAAATAGATACTAAAATATTATTTAGTTGTTTTTTTAATATTAAAAACGATAAATTCAAAAATTTTAGATGTGAGGAAAATTTAAAAAAAGATGTAAAAATTGAATTGATTAATAGACTTCATAAACCAATTTTCATACCATTGACTGTTTTGTTCTCATGTTTTTTAATTTTATATTCCAGAAATCAAAAAAATTATAAAATAATGTTAAACTCTATATTTATGATAGTTTTTTTTCTATTAGTATATTCTGAAGTTTCAGTACAATATTTTACGACAACAAAAAATCTGACTATATTATATTTTTTATTTCCAGTGTTAATTTTTGTAATTGGTTATTATACGTTTAATAAATTGATTAAAAATGTTTAAAATATATCAAAAATATATCATAACTAATTATATAAAAAAATTTATTAATACATCTCTTGTATTTTTATTATTGATATTCATTCTAAATGTTTTGGAAGAAATAAGTTTTTTTAAAGATTTAAATGTAAATTTTTATTATCCATATTTTTTAACATTTCTAAATGTTCCAATCACTCTTTTCGAAATATTTCCATTTATATTTTTAATTTCTACTCAATTCTTTTTTTACGATTTATTTAAAAAAGATGAGCTTAATTTATTAAAAAAAAATGGACTTAGTAATTTTAAAATAGTAAAAATTTTATTTTTTTTATCAATTTTTATAGGAATTTTTAATGTATTAATTTATTACAATATTGCATCAAAACTTAAATTTTATTACTCAGATATTAAAAATAGTTTTTCTAATGACAATAAATATCTTGCTATGGTTACAGATAACGGACTATGGATAAAAGATGAAATTGATGAAAAAAAATTCATAATTAAATCGGAACTAATCAAAGATAATTTTCTTATCGAAAATATTATAAATGAATTTAGTTCAGAATTTGAACTAATAAGAACTATACAATCGCCAAAAATTAACATAATTGACAATGAGTGGATTATATTCAATCCATCAGTTACTGTTGATAATAAAACAGAAAAAATTGATGGAGTGATAAAAATGTCCTCAAACTTCAATTCCGAAAAAATTAATAATCTTTTTTCTAATATTTCATCATTTGATATATTTAAACTTTATGATCTTAAAGAAGATTACCAAAGATTTGGGTATTCAACGGACGAACTTAGAATTCAGATATTAAAACTTTTTTCAACTCCTTTATTCTATGGAATTTTTACAATATTTTCGATTACAATTATGTTCAATTTTACAAAAAATAAATCATTATTATTCCATATAATCATCGGGGTTTTATTGTCTGTATTAATTTATTATATAAATTTTATATTTAATTCCCTCGGAAATAATGGGAAAATTCCTGTATATCCATCTGTTTTTTTTCCATTGTTGATTATATCGACTTTATCGTTAATAGGACTAGTAAATATAAATGAAAAATAATTTTTTTATAACTTTTATATTAAGCACCTTTTTTTTTGCTAATGTAGTTTTCTCAGAATCATTCATTTTAGAAAGTAAAAATATTGAAATCTTAAATGAAGGAGATCAAATTAACGCCTATAAAGGAAAGGCTTTTTCAAACGATAGAAATTTAGAGATCAAATCAGACGAATTTATATATTTTAAAAATTTAGATACCCTCGAAACTAATGGAAATGGAGAGATGTTAATTAAATCAAAAAAATTAAAGATTAATTATGATAAAGGAATCTTTAATCAAAAAAATTTGAGTTTTATTGGAAACGGAAATATAGAAATTTTCCAAACAGATGGGATTTTTATAATCAAAACAAATAAAATTTTATATGATCAAAAAAATAATATTCTCAGTTCTAATGATGCAACTAAAGTTGAAGATAATCTTGGTAACATTTATTTTGTTGATAATTTTAAATATGAAATAAACAAAGATTTATTAAAAGTAAAAAATTTAGTAAGTAAAGATACTCAAAATAATACTTTTAAAACATCAATAGCATTTATAAAATTAAATTCAGGAAAAATTTTTGGTAAAGACATAAAAATTGATTTAAAAAATCAGTTAGCCAAAAATGAAAATGATTATAGATTAAGAGGTAATAGTGGAGAAATCGATGAAAATTCCTCTAATATTACTAAAGGGGTTTTTACTACTTGTAAAAAAAGAGATGGATGCCCTCCATGGACGTTCAGCGCAAAAAAAATTACTCATGATAAAAAAAAGCGGGAAATTCATTATGATAAAGCTTTGCTAAGAGTCTATGATGTTCCATTAGTATATTTTCCAAAATTTTTTCACCCAGATCCAACTGTAAAGAGAAGATCTGGTTTTTTAATTCCTTCAATTAAAAACTCCTCTAATTCAGATAATTTTTTAAATATTCCTTATTTTTTTGCAATAGCTGATAACAAAGATATCACTCTTTCACCAAGATTATATGCAGATGAAAAAATTTTATTACAATCTGAATTCAGACAAAAAAATTCTAAAAGTAATCACATTGCAGATTTTAGTTTTTTTACTGAAAAAAATAAAAATTCAAAAAACCATTTTTTTTATGAATTTGATAAAAGCTTAGTAGTTAAAAATTTCGATAGTAGTGATATAAATTTAAAAATACAATCAACATCTAATGATACATACTTAAAATCAAATAGATTAGAGAGTGATCTTATTAATGACAATAATACAATGGAAAATTCTTTTAATTTAGATTTATATTCTAATGATTTATCAATTAATTTTGGAACAGCTGTTTACGAAGATTTAAATAAAGAAAATAACGATCGGGATGAGTATGTTCTTCCAAAATTATTATTAACAAAAAATTTCAATAATTTTGATTATTTGAATGGAAATTTACTGTTTGAATCAGATAATTTAATTAGACAATATAATACAAATATTTTGGAAAAAAGAAATGTAAACAATCTTATATTTAATTCTAATTCAAAAATTAATAAGTTAGGTGTTTTGAATAGTTATGAATTTCTTTTGAGAAATACCAATAGTGAAAACAAAAATACAAACTATAAGAATCATAAAAATTTTTATTTATCCGGTATATTTCAACATAATTCTACTTTGCCATTGATGAAAGAAAATAATTTTTATCAAAATATATTAAAACCTAGAGTCTCACTAAGAGCTGCTCCAAGGCATACTAAAGATGAGAAAAATGTGGAGAGAAAAGTTGATATTACCAATATATATTCATTAGATAGAGTAACTGATAGCACAAGTATTGAAGGAGGATTATCTTTAACTTATGGAATTGACTATTCAATATTGGCAAAATTAAAAGCTAAAGAAATTTTTAACCTCAAAATAGCAAATAATTTGAGATTAAAAGATAATAACGATCTAACAAATACAAACCAAATTGGTGAAAAGACCTCAAATGTATTTAGTGAAATTACCTATAGTCCAAATGATAAATTAACTACAAAATATATTACAGCAGTTAAAAATAACCTTGACCATATAAATTATGAAAATCTAATTACAGAATTTAAAATTAATAATCTTGTAACAACATTTGATTACCTCAATGAAAATAACTCAGTCAATAAATTTTCTTATTTATCAAATACTACATCTTATAACTTAGATAAGTTTAATAGTTTTTCATTTTCAACAAGAGAAAATAAAACTAAAGATTTAACTGAATACTACAATTTAATGTATCAATATAAGAATGATTGTTTAGCGGCCTCTATAGAGTATAAGAAAGATTTTTATAGTGATAGAGAATTAAAACCAGATGAATCTATAATGATCAAGTTAACAATAACCCCGTTTGCTGAAATTAGTAGTCCAAATATCAAATAATAATGATTAAAAAAACGATCTTACTAATTACAATGGTAATTTTTTTTACAGGGAAAGAGTTGTGTGCTGAAATAAAGATTATAGCTTCTGTAGATAATGAAATAATTACCAACCATGATATTAAAAAAGAAAGTAATTATTTAAAAATTTTGAATCCAAATTTTAATCAATTAGAAAAAAAACAAAGATTAAAAATTGCAAAAAATTATCTTATTGATCAAATTATAAAAGAGAAAGAAGCTAAAAAATTTTTGAATTTTGAGGAAAATAATAAAATAATAGATGATTATGTTAAAAATTTATATTCAAAATTGGGGTTCAATAATGAAAGTGAATTTGAAAAATCATTAAATCAAAGAGAAGATTATAACCTACTTGAAATTAAAAAAAAAATTAAAATGGAATTACTTTGGAACGAGTTGATATATTTAAAATACAACAATCAGGTAAAAATTAATAAAGAAGAGATACTTAAAAAAGTAAATGAAATACAAAATAGTGAAAATAAAGAATTCCTTCTTTCAGAAATTGTATTTACAAAAAAAAAGGGTGTTACTATAAAAAAATTATTTGATGAGATTAAAATTAGTATCCAAGAAATAGGATTTAATAATACAGCAAATATTTTTAGTAACTCTGACAGCGCAAAGTTTGGAGGCAAGATAGGATGGATTAGTGAAATAAGTCTATCAAAACCTGTCAGCAAAAAATTACAAGATAAAAAAAAAGGTGAATATACGGATGTGATAAAACTAGGAAATAATTTCTTAATTTTAAAAGTTGAGGATATAAAAGTTAAAAAATCAATTATCGATGAACAAAAAGAAATTGAAAATTTAATTAAATTAGAGACAAATTCACAATTAAATAAATTTTCAAAAATCTATTTTAATAAAGTAAAATTAAATTATCTTATTAATGAAAAATAAACCAATCCTTATAGTTGCTGGTGAGCCTAACAGTATTTTTTTAGAAATTTTATTTAAGATATTTAAAAATCAAAGTTTTAAAAGTCCTCTCATTATAATTTGCTCAAAAAAAATATTACTTTCGCAAATGAATTATTTTAATTACAATTTTAAAATTAATGTTTTAGATAAAAATAAAATAAATTCTTATAACCTAAATAATGACTCACTAAACATAATAGACGTAAAGTATAACCAAAAAAAAACTTTCGAAAAAATTTCAATCAAATCTAACGCTTATATTAAAAAATCATTTTCTGTAGCAATAAAACTTATAAAATCAAAAGTTACAAAAAAATTTATAAATGGACCTATTTCTAAAAAGACTTTTCTTAATAATGAATTTCTTGGAATAACAGAATATTTAACCTCTAAATTTAAAATTTCTAATTCTGCGATGTTAATTTATAATAAGAAACTATCAGTTAGTCCAATTACGACCCATTTGTCTATTAGAGATGTGCCAAAAAAAATAACTAAAAAATCAATTTTAGAAAATGTAAAAATTATTAATAATTTTTATAGAAAAAATTTCAATATTAAACCTAAAATTGCTATTACAGGTTTAAACCCTCATTGTGAAAGCAAATCAAATGAGGAAAAAAAAATTATAAAGCCCGCAATTGACTATTTATACAAAAAAAAAATTAAAATTTATGGCCCTTTTCCTGCAGATACAATTTTTTTAAAAGAAAATAGAAAAAAATATAACGTAATAGTTGGAATGTATCATGATCAAGTCTTAACACCTTTAAAAACATTATTCGAATATGATGCAATTAATATAACTATGGGACTTCCATTTATAAGAATTTCTCCAGATCATGGACCAAACGAAGATATGTTGGGACAAAACAAATCAAGTCCTGTTAGTCTACTGAAAGCATTAAAATTTTTAGATAAAAGGTGATTAAAGCAAAAAAAAGTTTAGGGCAAAATTTTTTAATTGATCAAAATATTATAAATACAATAGTTGATACAGTTGAAATTGAAAATAAGTCTATTCTAGAAATTGGACCAGGAACAGGAAACTTAACTCTTAATATTTTAAAAAAGAAACCAAAAAAAGTAATTGTAATTGAGAAAGATTTTAAATTGACCGAAATTCTTAAAAAAAATTTTGGATCAAAAATAAAGATTATTAATGATGATGTTTTAAAAATAGAAGAAAATAATCTTGAAAATGAAATATTAACTGTTTTTGGTAATCTACCTTATAATATTTCTACAGAAATATTATGTAAATGGATTTTGAATATCTGTGAAAAAAATTTTTGGTTTGATTATTTAGTTTTAATGTTTCAAAAAGAGGTTGCTGATAGAATAATTTCTGAATTTAATACAAGAAATTACGGAAGATTATCAATTTTAGCAAACTGGAGATTATTTGTTAAAAGAATATGTAATATTAAGCCTTCGAGTTTTTCTCCAAAACCTAAAATTGATAGTAGTGTATTATTATTTCAACCAAAAAAGAATTTCTATCAATTTAAAGATCCGAAAAATTTAGAAAAATTGACTAGAATTTTTTTTATGCATCGACGTAAAATGTTAAAAAAGCCATACAATTTTTTGTTTAATGACAACTTTAAAGTTGCTGAAAAACTTAAAATTAATTTAAGTTTAAGGCCACAAAATTTAAAATTTGAAACTTATTACAAACTCACTAAGGAGTATGAAAATTTAAGATGTTAAAATCTCAACATGATTTCTTATATATTCCGGATCATAGTCTTTAGATCCATTATTAATTTCAGCATCAATTAAATTGCTAATTTTATTAAAACACGTGTCCAAATTATCATTTATCAAAACATAATTATAATTAATCCAATGAAGCACGTCTCTTTCAAATTGTTTCATTCTCTCTTCAACTATCAATTTATCTTTCATATCTCTATTAGATAATCTTTCAAATAAAATTTGTTTACTTGGAGGCAATATAAAAAATGTGATTAATTTAAAATCTAAATCCTTATTCTTAATTTGGTCTGCTCCTTGCCAATCTATATCAAACAAAACATTTTTTCCCTTATTGAGTTTGTCAATTACAGGAGTTCTTGTTGTCCCATAATAATTATTAAATACTTTTGCATATTCAAGAAATTCTTGATTCTTTATTAATCTTTTAAATTCTGAACTTGAGACAAAAAAATAATCTTTATCTTGGATCTCGTTTGGACGGGGCAATCTTGTTGTATGAGAAATTGATATTTCAAAATTTTTTTTTTTTGATAGTAAATTTACTAAAGTAGTTTTGCCAGCTCCAGAAGGAGATGATAAAATAACCATTATCCCATCATTTGAAGTGGGCATTTTGAATTTTTATTAGTTTGCTTTGCCTTCAATAAATTTTACAGCATCACCAACTGTTAAAATTTTTTCTGCTTCGCTATCAGAAATTTCTGAACCAAATTCCTCTTCGAACGCCATTACTAATTCCACAGTATCCAGACTATCTGCACCAAGATCATCTATAAAACTTGAATCTTCAGTAACTTTTGCTTCGTCTATACCTAAATGATCTGCAACTATTTTTTTTACTTTGTTTGAAACATCTTCTGACATATTGATCCTTTTTGTTATAAATCGTTAATAGTTTAATTCACTAAATTGTCAAGCCATATACATACCGCCATTTACATGCAGTGTTTCTCCATTAATATAATCTGATAGGTTAGAAGTTAAAAAAAGAACAGCATTAGCGATGTCATTTGCGTTTCCCAATCTTGCTGAAGGTATCTTCGATAAAATTACCTCTTTAAATTTTTCATCTATCTTGTCAGTCATAGCAGTTTTAATAAATCCTGGAGAAATACAATTAATATTAATATTCTTTTTTGCATATTCTATTGCCAAGCTTTTTGACATAGCAACAATACCGGCTTTAGATGCTGTATAGTTTGCCTGCCCTAAATTACCTGTATGGCCAACAACAGAAGTGATGTTTATAATTTTTCCGCTTTTGTTTTTAATCATTTTTTTAATTGCAAATTTACTAAGTAAAAAAGTAGAAGTTAAATTAATATCAATTACTTTTTTCCATTCTTGGATGCTCATTCTAATTGCTAGATTGTCTTGAGTAACACCTGCATTATTAATTATACAATCTAATCCACCTAATTCTTTTGTAGCATTGTCTATAAATTCTTCAATTTTATCATTTTGTGAAATATCAAATTTAAGTATCTTAATTTTATTAAAATTACTTTTAAGTTCTTCTAGTTTTTCTAAACGGGTACCAGATGCCAGAATAATTGCACCATGCTCATTTAATTTTTCTATTATTGAATTACCAATTCCTCCAGAGGCTCCCGTTACAATTATTTTTTTGTTTTCTAAATCTTTCATATTTTAATATTCTTTATATCTTCTAAAGTATTAATTGAACTAACATTAATTTTCTTATTAATTCTTTTTACTAAGCTTGACAAGACTTTTCCTGGCCCTATTTCAATAAATTGATCAACACCTTTGTCGATCATATTAATCACACTCTCTCTCCATCTTACTCTATTCTCAATTTGTTTAATTAATAGATCTTTTAATTCATCTGAATTAAAAATTTCATCAGCGGTAATATTAGAAATTAAAGTATTAATCCCTTTTTTAAATTTTAACTTACCTAATTCTTCTTTCATTATTTCTGTTGCTTTTCCCATTAAACTACAATGAAATGGAGCACTTACAGGTAGTTTGATATTTTTAATATTATTTTCTTTCAATACAGAGCTTAATTTTTCTAGATCTCTCGTTTTGCCACTTAGAACTATTTGACCTTCTGAATTATCATTTGCAATTTCAGCTAAAAAATTATTTTGATTTTCTTTCAATATTTTCTCAATATTTTCTACTGATGTTCCTAAAATAGCAGTCATACCTCCCTCACCTTTAGGGACAGAATTTTGCATTGCATCACCTCTAATCTTTAAAATTTTTATTGTATCTTGAAAATCAAGATATCCAGCACAAGCAATAGCAGAATATTCTCCTAAGGAGTGTCCTGCAAAAAATTTTGCTTTGTTTAAGTCTAATTTAAATTCTTGTTTAATTACTTGAAAGATGGAATAGCTTATTAAAAAAATTGCTGGTTGTGTATTTATAGTTAAATCTAATTCTTCTTTTGGACCCTCTAATATTATTTTTGATATAGGTGTGCTAAGGGCTTCGTCGGCTTCATTAAAAAAACCTTTTACAATATCAAAGTTTTCATAAAATTCTTTTCCCATTCCAATTATTTGTGATCCTTGCCCTGGAAAAATTACTGAAAACATATCAAAATCTATTTAAATTTTAGCCTTTTTACTATTGTAATTGAAGATTTATAATAGTATATCCTCACGTCTTATTAAAGATTTTAAATGAATTTATACGAACACACAATTATCGCTAGACAAGACGTTTCCTCAAGTGAACTTAAACAGCTTACTGAAAAATATTCAAAAATTATTGAAAAAAATGAGGGTGAAATAGTAAAAACTGAAAACTGGGGCTTACTAAACCTCTCATACTTGATTAAAAAAAATAAAAAAGGTAGTTTCATACATTTTAAAATTAAAGGCAAAGGAAGAGTTGTTGAAGAGCTTGAAAAGAATGAATCCATCGATAAAAAATTGCTTAGATATTTAACTATCAAAGTTAAAAATTTTGATTTAGATACAAATTATTTTGCAAAAAAAGAAGACAATGAAAAAGTAGAGAAGAGAGAAAAATTAACTAATTAGTTATGCCTAAAAGACAAAGTGGAAACAAAAAAAGTAAACAAAGCAATTTTGCAAAATTAAGTATTTTTCAACCAAATAAATATAAATTTAAAAAGAGTTGCCCTTTATCAGTTAAAGGTGCGCCAAAAATTGACTATAAAAATGTTAAATTATTAAAAAAATATATGTCTGAAAACGGTAAAATTTTACCTTCAAGAATTACTAATGTAAGTCAAAAGAAACAAAGAGAACTTTCTTTGTCTATTAAAAGAGCAAGAAATTTAGCCCTATTATAAAAATGAAAGTCATTTTATTAGAAAACTTGAAGAGAATCGGATCAATCGGTGAAGTAATAGATGTGAAAAGAGGCTATGCAAGAAACTTTCTCATAGCGAATAAAAAAGCTTTGTACGCTTCAAAAGAAAATATTAAGGAAGTCGAAAAAATTAAGCTTGATCTTGCTAAAAAAGATAATGATAAAAAAACTGAAGCTCAAAAAATTTGTGAACAAATTAATAAAAAAGAATTTACAGTAAAAAAACTTAGTACAGAGAATAACGAATTATATGGCTCAGTAAAACCAACTGAGATAGCAAAACTAATTCAGAATATTAATAAAGTGGATGTTAAGCCATCAATGATACAACCAGTTCAAGAAATTAAATCTCTAGGAAAACATAAAGTAAAAATTTCATTACACTCATCAGTTGATGCTGAGATTACAATCGATGTTCAATCTGCTGAAACTATTCAGTAATTATACAATTTCATCCACAGTATTTTTTTTAAATTTTTAATAAATCCTTTTCATGTAGACTTGAAATATGGAAAAAAATTTAAGCATAGTAAAAGATAAATTTAAGGAACTTCCAAATAATATTGAGGCTGAACAATCTGTCATAGGCTCTATTTTAGTCTCTAATGAAATATTCGATGAAATTAGTACGATTATTTCTAGTGCCAATTTTTATGATCCCATGCATCAAAAAATTTATAATGCAATCGAAAGCTTAATATACAAAGGTATGTTGGCAAATCCTATTACTCTTAAAAATTATTTTGAAGATGAAAAAGATGATTTAGATATCCCTGAGTATTTGGTTAAAATAACAAAGTTTTCTACTTCGGTTAGACAAGCGATTGAATATTCAAAAATAATTTATGATATGTTTGTAAGACGTGAATTGATCAAAATTTCTGAACAGACTATAGATAATGCTAAAATAAATGATTTAGACACCAACGGTCAAAATATAATTGAAAATTCAGAGAGACTATTATTCGATCTAGCAGAAAAAGGATCTTTCAATTCTTCTCTTATAAAATTTGATGATGCAATGAAGCAAACTATTGAAATGGCATCAGCTGCTTATAAAAATGAAGAAGGGATTGTTGGAGTGCCAACAGGATTGAGAGATTTAGATGATAAACTTGGAGGTTTACATCAATCAGATTTGATTATTATTGCTGGTAGGCCTTCAATGGGTAAGACCTCGCTAGCTACTAACATTGCATTCAATGCAGCAAAAAATATTCAAGATAACAGTAAGAAATCTTCTGTAGCTTTTTTTTCATTAGAGATGTCGTCTGAACAATTATCAACAAGA
>MDTD01050502.1_pt1 | contig 14498 bp, 13 predicted proteins | sample 811221 | NCBI WGS metagenome assembly MDTD01 (sample SAMN05326646, study PRJNA326480) | marine metagenome | isolation source: seawater | place: Pacific Ocean: South West | collected 2011
ATATGGATGCCTCCGGAGGAGATTTGTGCCTGGCTTTCAAGGCGCCCTGAGGATTTTTCCACCGGATTTATTTCCTGTTGGAGGGCATGGAAAGCGGTTCGGTAGTTGCCAGTGGGGAAAACTCGGGCGAGACTTCCGGTGTCGTGTTGGCTCCAAGACCAGCGAAAGAAAAAAGTGTCGCCATCGCAGTAGTCGCTGCGGTGATTTTACATCTGATGGCATTTGGTGCGATGGTTGGAGGCGCCGTAATCAATATTCTGGCGGAGCAGAAGGATATCGAGGTCGTCAGTAATGCTCCTGCTGCTAGTGGAAGTGATGCTCTCGTCGAGCTGGACGCATTGGCGTTGATGGCGCTGCGTGATGCTCCTGAACAGGTAAGTGCACTCCCTGAGATTTCTGATCGAGCAAGTGAGGATACCTCTTTGCCAGAGTTGGCTGAAGCTGATTCAAAGCGCTTTGCGGAGACATCGCGGGAACAGGAGATTGAAAGCACTCCCGAAGGTGTGGTTCTGATTGGAGAACGTAATACCGAGGAGAGCAGCGAGTTAGCTCCTTCTCGTGTGGACGGACCAGCTATTCCGACTCAGAGTGGAAGAGAATCTGAGCGAAACGAAAGAATTCTCACCGACTCCAAATTTTCGCCGGGAGAGGACGAAGGTCAGACCGGTTCCGAAGAGCCCCGGGAAGAGGTCAGGGGGTCTACGATTCGAGAGCCCGAGAGCCCAGCGCTGCAAAATGATCCGGTAGAGCCTGCTGGAGGGCGCGATGTCGTTGAGGTTCCAGTTGGTAAAAATTCAGATTTACGGCAGAAGGAGAATGAGAATTATTCAGACCGCCCGGAGAGCGTTGATACCGATGAGGGCGTAAAGGAGGGATTGAGAGAGACATCCGAAGATCGTTTAAAGGATAGTAAAGAGAACGTGGGGTTCAATACTGAGGCTCGGAAGACGAGGATGGAGGGGACGATTAGTCGCCGAGGTCAGAGTTCTCTAAAGGTGGAGGCAACAGCTCTCGGAAAATACAAGGCGCAGGTGAACAGGATCATTGAGACCGAGTGGCAGAGGCGTTGCGTGATGCACAGGGATCATGTTCTTCCAGGAATTCTGACCCTCCGCTTTTATGTCGATAAGGCCGGTCTGGTTTCCGGCCTACGTTACCTTGATGTCTTTCAAGCGAGCGCCATGCAGAAGGGTTTCACCATGAGAGCAGTTCAGCAGCCACAGTTGCCTAGAATGCCGGAGGAGGTTATCAGGGAGCTTGATGGAGAGTCTCTGGAATTTCATATAAACTTTCACTTTTGAGATATTGCCTGTGTTTACTCAATTTTCAGTATCAGGAGTTGCACCGGAAGCTCTCCAGAAAACGTGGAAGTTCTTTGCGGACGGTGGTTTTTTCATGCTCCTGATCATATTATGCTCGGTGCTGGCACTCATGGTGATCGTGTACAAAATGATGACCCTGACGAAGGCCTCGGTTGTGCCCGGGCGCTTAGCCGGGGAGGTTGAGTTGGTCGAGGCGCACCACGAAAGCGACCAGCTTGAAAGGCTGCGTGTCGAGTTCAGAGAGGGGGATTCTTCGCTTGCGCGTCTGTGCGATGTCGCCATGAGGAATGAGGGCCGCCCCTTGGGGGAGGCCAAGGAGGCGGTTCAGGCAAGTGCGAGAGAAGAAATTGTCCGGATGAATGCAGGTTTACCGATTCTTGACGTGGTTATCACCGTGGCTCCCTTGTTAGGCCTGCTTGGAACAGCGAGCGGGTTGGTTCTCATTTTTGGAAACACCGAGGACCTGACTTCGGGTGTCAATAATGCCAAGATTGGTGCAGGTATTGCGCGGGCGCTGGGAACCACAATCGCCGGGATGGTCGTTGCGGTTCCATCGGTGGTGGCCCACAGCTATTTTACGAGAAAAATTGAGACAATGGCAGCTCGCCTGGAGGTGTTGTTAGGGGGGCTTGTCGGTGCTCGTGTTACTTCGGCAGAGGGTAGTGGAAAAATGGATGGTCAGCAGAAGCTCTCTCAATTTCCAGACGCGGGCCGATCATGAAATTTTATCAGGCAGGGCGAAGAAAAGAAAGGGTTCCGATTGTTCCCCTTATAGATATTCTTACGATTCTGCTCATCTTCTTCATCGTAACTCGTGGGGTTCCGGAGGAAGAGCAGACCCCCGTGATGCCTCCGGAGCCAAGGCCAGTGGTCAAGGTGACTCTGCCTGTGGTAAGGGAAATGGAAACCTCCGAGGTTGTCGAGCGCAGGGCCGTGCTCGCGGTCGGATCAGGAGGTACAATTACTCTTGATAACTATGAGCTTGCGAGCCCTGATCTTCTCACCGACGCGCTAATTGTGTTCCGTCAGGAAAATCCCCTTCGTAAGCTGGAGCTTGCGGCAGATCAGGGAGCGACTCTTTCACAGCTTTTCATGGTGCTGGACGCCCTGACGGCAGCACAGTATGACATCAAGGACGTTCCCGCCCGTATTCGTCGTCCCCAGCCTGTTGACTTTGTAGATCCGCTTCAGCCATGATTCTCCCAATTACCCAGTTTGGAGACCCAGTTCTGCGTAAACGCTGCAGAGAGGTCAAAGAAGTCACAGATGAAATCATGAATCTCGTAGAGGACATGATTGAGACCATGCATGATGCCAACGGAGTGGGCCTTGCTGCCCCTCAGGTAGGGATCGATCTTCGATTGGCAGTTGTGGATGTCTCTCATGATCCCGACTGCGTGAGTTTTCTCAGGGTGAACGGCGAGGAAGTATCAGTCGCTGAAATCATGCCGCTGGTATTTGTAAACCCAACTTTCAAAAAGGGAGGACAAAAGGAGCATATGGAAGAGGGCTGCCTGAGTATTCATGAGGTCCGCGCGGAGGTGCAAAGGCCGAGAATGGTAGATGGAATCTTTCCACAATTAGATGGGAGCGAACTGCGAATCGAGACGGACGGGTTGCTGGCGAGGGTCATTCAGCACGAAACGGATCATCTCAATGGAGTTCTCTTCGTTGATCGACTGAGTGCCGCCGGCAAGCTGATGGTGCGGGGAGAGCTGAAAAGGCTTAAAGCCCGGAGGTAGAGGGAAAGGCCGATCTGCCGGGATTCAGGTGTTTGACTGAGTCTGATCCGGACTGATGTGCTCGGATAGTCCCGGTTATTCACATCAAATAGGTTTTACATTTCCGAGGGAGGCTACTTATTTTGGGTTTTAGCCACCTTAAGGTATGTCTCATTCACATCATCCATCAAACCCATTTGCTCCCCATCAGGGTGGGGAGACCGCTGACAGGGGCGGAGCTAATGAGAATCCATTTCAGGTAGAGGCAGACGGTTCTCAGAGTGATTCAATGGTGCTGTCAGAGCGTGAAGCCCTGCTCCCGGAGAAAGGTTCTCGGGCCTCTGTTTCAGGAAGCCCGTTTGAGCTCGTTGAGGGGGATCGCTCAGAACTTGACGGAAGCGCGGGTCCAGGATTTCCCATGCATGGATTTTCCTCTGGTCCCGCAGCCCTAGCTCCATTGGAAATGTCGCCATCCCGATCTGAGGTGCAGGCCTCATCCAGCGGTGCGGATACCAAATCAGATGATTCTGAAGATCCCTTTGGTGAAATGGCCTCGCCGCAGGAAAATGCCGCTTCCGCAATGAATCAAGCCGTGCCGATTTCTCCGGTTGAAAGCAAACTGCGAGGGGACTTCTCGATGCCCGCAGGTGGCAGTCAGTCCGCTGCCCGGGGGAACCCGGGGGTAGCTTTGCCGGGACAACGAGACGGTTTTCCAGTCGATCTGTCGGACCGCACAAAGCAGCTTGAGTTGCGGGCAATTTTCGGGGTGGACCATGAGTTGAGTCATCTTGAGATCATGGAGCGAATGCGCGATTTGCCGGGGATCATCAATGTAGCAGAGATTGATCCTTCTGAGTTAGAAGCTTTCGGAAGTTTGAGAAGCTGTGCAACAAAGCTCGGATTGGGTAAAGAAGATGCGGTGATAGTAAACTCCCCGAGTGGTGTAATTGATTGTGTTCAGTATCAGGGAACAGCATTAGGGATCCTCATGGAGGGCGGGTATGGCCCCGGAGTCCGGGAGACAATTTACATCTGCACGAGAGAGCTTGAGAGGCTCAAGTAGCTTTAATGGGCTCGAATTTGCCGAAGGGCCCAGAAGCATTTAGACAGGTCGGTCTGGGCGACTAGGTGGGAGCGAAGAAGCTAATAGCCTCTGAGCTGGTCCTTGCTACCCTGTGTTGGTGAGGAGCATTCATATGGCAGAGGAATGTTGGAAGGTTCGCGTTGATACGGGGGGCACGTTTACGGACGGCTGGGCGCTGAGCCCGGATGGTAGCGAGCATCGCTGTAAGGTGCTTTCCAGTAGTGTCATAAGGGTACAAATTCAGGATGTGCTACCCGGAGGTTGGTACCAACTCAGGGGAGCTCATGATTTTTCAGGAAATTTTCTAAGAGGTTTTCAGGTCGAGGGCGGAGGAGTGGTTGATGATTGGAATCCTGAGGGGTGTTTGCTTTCCATTCATGGAGGACGTGCTTTTGCAAGGGGAGATGCTCTGGAAATGTTCACCGGGGAGGAACCTCCGATTCTCGCGTTGCGAATTCTCACCTCTACTCCGCTCGAAAATCCCTTTCCGAATGTTGATTTCAGGGTTTCCACGACGAAGGCGACAAACGCATTGCTGGAGCGGAAGGGCAGCAAGGGAGTTCTGATTACGACTGCAGGATTTGAAGACCTCCTGCGGATTGGTGATCAGCGCCGACCACGCCTTTTTGACCTGAAGCAAAACCTCGAGGCCCCGGTTTTCGACTCCTGTGTTGGATTAAGTGGACGTATCGATGCCTCCGGACAGGTTGTTGAGCCTCTCAGCAGAGCAGAGGGAGCGGAACTTGTAGCCAAGTTGAAAGCCGATTCCGTGGAGGTTGTGGCTGTCGCTCTTTTGAACAGCTATGCGAATCCCGTGCATGAGCAGGAGGTGGGCGATTGGCTGCGAGAGGCTGGGATCTCTTCGGTCTCGCTCTCTACGGATCTCACAGGTGCCATTCGACTTCTCCCGCGCGCAGAGACTGCAACCGCTAATGCCTATCTTGCTCCAGTCATGGATTCCTTCGTAGCAACCGTCAGCCGCGGGATAAATAACGGAAGCTTGGAGCTGCTTACCAGTGGGGGAGGGCTCAAGGACGCGGCAAATTATAGACCAATTGATAGTCTATTGAGTGGTCCAGCTGGTGGAGTAAGAGGTGCCCTCGAAGTGGCACGATCCGCCGGTTACGATAAGGTTATATCTTTTGATATGGGAGGCACCAGCAGCGATATTTCCCGGATTAATGGTGCACCAGTCCTGCGTTATGAGCAGAAAATCGGCCCTGCGAGAGTGGCTGCTCCGTCAATCAAGATTGAGACGGTAGCCGCAGGAGGAGGTTCAATTTGTCAGTGGTCGGGCGGGGCACTCGCGGTAGGACCGGAAAGTGCAGGGGCAGATCCTGGTCCGGCATGCTATGGTAACGGAGGTCCTCTAACGGTAACGGATGTTAATCTACTCCTTGGTTTGATGGATCCAAAGCGGGCTGGGATTCCACTCGATGTCGAAGCCGCGCGGGTCAAGTTGCATGAGTTCCAATCTCAAATGGAGCAAGATGGAGTGCCTCCGGGACCTGAGCGAAAATTACTTGAGGGGCTCCGGGAGATAGCGATTGAGCGAATGGCGGAGGCGATTCGAAAAGTTTCGATCAGGGAAGGATGCGATCCATCTGATTACGCCTTGGTGGCTTTCGGAGGAGCCGGCCCTCAGCATGCATGTGGGGTGGCAGACAAAATCGGGATCAGAGAGGTTCTTATTCCTGGCGATGCAGGGTTACTTAGTGCGAGGGGTTTGCATCACTGTAGCAGAGAAAAAATAGTAGAGCATCAGGTGTTGTCTCGCTTGGACGTTCTCAGCGAAGGATGGCTCGAGAGAGTCGAGGCTCTGATTGAGGAGGCCTTGGAGTCGCTAGGCGAAGGGGGGGCATTGGCCAGAATACTTTGTGAAATGCGGTTGTGGGGACAGGATTCCACGCTGGAGCTCGAAATGAGTGCCATACCAGAGCATGGTGAGTTAGAGAGGGGATTTCTTGAGAGGTATCGAAAGCTCTACGGATACGACCCTCCCGCTGGGAGGGAGATCGAACTGGTGGCGCTGAGAGTCGTCGCAAGGGTCGCTGAGGCAGGGCTTCTCCCGGAGCATTTTGGTCCGGCCCTGCCGGTTGATACGATGGAAGTCATACAAGATGCTTTCAGAACTTGTCTCATTGAACCCGGGTGGAGCTGGGCAAAGGGTTCGCGCGGTGGGATGTATCTGGTAAAGCAGGATCAGACAGCCCCAAGCCGTCGGGAACTCTCTTCAGGATGGTCTTCAGAGATAGAGTCGGAGCTTTTCCGTTGCCGTTTTGAAGGTCTCGTAGAGGAGATGGGGGAATTACTACGGAGGACTGCTATGTCTCCCAACATCAAGGAGCGCCTCGACTTTTCCTGTGCTCTGCTCGACGCAGCCGGAAGACTGGTCGTGAACGCTCCTCATATTCCCGTTCATCTGGGCGCAATCGGTCTGTGTGTCAGGAAAGTCGGTGAGGGTCGTAAATGGAAGGACGGAGACATGGTGATGGTGAATCACCCCGCCTTCGGAGGATCACATCTTCCCGACGTGACGTTGATAAGCCCCGTTTTTTTCGAAGGTGGCATAATTGGCTTCATCGCGAACCGAGCGCATCATGCTGAGATTGGAGGAAAGGCACCAGGCTCCATGCCCGCGGAAGCTCGCTGTCTGGAGGAAGAAGGAGTAGTCATCCCGCCAATTCTGATCTGCGAATCGGGAAGGAGCCGGTTTGAGGCGGTCGAAGATCTCTTTCGATCGTCGCGTTATCCAAGTCGAATGCTGGGTGATAACCTCGCGGATCTCGCTGCTCAGACCGCATGTAATCATCATGGAGTCAGAGCCTTGAAGGCGCTCGCTCGAGGCTCATCCCGCGAGATCGTTATTCGGAATATGGAGGAGTTACGTCACCATGCGGCTGAGATTATGCGTTCGAAACTTGCCCCTGTCATAGGTCACCGATGGCATGGCAAGGACGCTCTTGATGATGGAACGCGAATTCAAGTGTTGCTGCGGTGCTCCGAGCAAGGCTTGCATGTTGATTTTTCGGACTCCGGACCTGTCCATGCAGGGAACCTGAATGCAACAGAGGCAATCGTGAGGAGTGCGGTTCTCTACGTGCTACGAGCGTGGGTTGGTGAGGACCTCCCTTTGAACGAAGGCCTTCTCGACGACGTTCATATCAAGACGCCCGAGGGCATTCTTAGTCCCGTCTTTCCTGAGGACCCGGGCGTCTGCCCTGCGGTCGTTGGAGGGAATGTGGAGACCAGCCAGAGAATCGTTGACGTCCTTCTCGATGCGCTTGATCTGCAGGCCAACAGCCAGGGCACAATGAATAACTTCCTCTTCGGGAATGCGGCCTTTGCGTATTACGAAACCATTGGAGGTGGGTCTGGAGCGGGGCCTGGGTGGTCTGGGTTGAGCGGCACACACGTGCATATGAGTAATACCGCGATCACGGATCCGGAGATCCTGGAACGCCGGTTTCCTGTGCGCTTACTTAGCTTTTCTGTGAGAGAAGGCTCTGGAGGACGCGGTCGATGGAACGGGGGATATGGCCTCGAACGAGAGTTTGAGTTTCTAGAGGGCATGACCGTCTCAATGCTGACTCAGAGACGCACGAAGGGCCCCCGGGGGAAAAGGGGAGGAGCTGCGGGATTGCCCGGGCGGCAACATGTAATCCGGCGAGACGGATCGTGTGAGGAATTGGCGGGTATATGCAGTTTTACGGTTGAAACCGGCGAGCGGGTCCGGATCCTGACGCCAGGGGGAGGAGGCTGGGGGAAGGCCTAGTGCTGGCTGGACCGGGAGGCTCTCTGGATTTGGCTCGCGCTTGTCGCCGGGGGATTTAAGTTTGCCGCTTAATGCGCTTGTTTGTTCCGGGAATCATTCTGCTTAGTCTTCTTGCTCAGGGAGAAGAGGAGAAGGCAGGCCTTGAATGGTGGGCCTTTCAGACCGTTGAACGCCCTCCGGTCCCCGTTCTAGAGGAAGGAGATGGGTTGGCACCGATTGATTCCTTTGTCAGGGCGCAATTGTCTAGTAGCCCGGCGACTCGTAGAGCGAGGAGTGCGTTTCGTGCAACTCTACTCTGGCGGAGGCCATCTGGAGGAGACGTGGGACGCGCATGAGTCCATCGAAAAGAATCACGGACAGCATGGTGCTGAGGTTGATCAACCGATCGCAGCCCTTCTGGGAGACCTTGAGCAAAGAGGACTTCTTGATGAGACGCTCGTGATCTGGGGTGGAGAATTCGGGCGGATGCCCTTCAGCGAAGGTAAGGGTGCTCCGGGGCGCAATCATAATCCGTATGGGTTCTCAATGTGGATGGCTGGTGCCGGTATCAAGGGGGGAATCTCTTACGGTGAAACTGATGAATTTGGTTTTGAAGCAGCGGTTGATCGTGTCCACGTGCATGACATTCATGCTACGATTCTCCATCTTATGGGAATGGATCACGAACTTCTGACCTACTTTCATCAGGGACGGAAGGAGAGTTTAACCGATGTTCATGGTAGGGTGATCCAGGGAATTCTTTCGTAGTTTCGCCCCTTGATGAATAGCAGGGTCAGGCAATATGCTTCTCTGGTAAGGATTCGGCGTTGCGGAGCAATACTTGCTTCTCTAACGTTCATTCATGGAAATATCTGTGAATCGTGCGCTTTCCTTCCTTCTTCTTCTTCTGGTTCTTCCTGAATCGCTTATGGCTGATGAAAAGCTGACTCTTATGATGCGGTCGAGGGCCAAGGATGCTCCTGCCAAGGAAATTTCGGGAAAGGTCGAGTGGAAGGCATCTGCGACTGCGTTGATCATTTGTGATATGTGGGACGACCACTGGTGCAAGTCGGCAGCTCGTCGTGTGGAGGAGATGACCGGCCCGCTCAATGAGGTGGTGAATAAGCTTCGAGACCAGGGAGCTCTCATTATCCACGCCCCAAGCAGTGTTGTGGATTTTTACAAGAATACCTCACAACGACGATATGCTCAGAATGCACCGTTTGTGAAACCTCCGATAAAATTGAGTACTAAGAATCGCTGGGGAACCAAGTGGTGCTGGCCTGATCCTGATTTTGAGGGAGTTCTTCCGATTGACGATTCTGATATGGGATGCAGTTGCAAGGACCCCAAGTGCGAGATTCGAGAAGCATGGACGAGGCAGATAAAGGGGATTGATATTCTTGAAGGAGACGCCATCACCGATCATGGGCAGGAGACTTTCAATCTGCTTGCTGCAAAGAAGATCGAGAATGTAATCCTCTGTGGGGTACACCTGAACATGTGCGTCCTCGGGAGACCATTTGGTATTCGGCAGATGGTGAAGCTCGGGAAGAATGTCGCTCTTATGAGGGATATGACTGATACCATGTACAATCCACAAAGGCCTCCCGGAGTGGATCATTTCACTGGAACGGACCTTGTTGTGGCTCACGTCGAGCGTTACTGGTGCCCGACTTTCACCAGTGCGGACCTCACCGGGAAGAAGGCTTTTCGCTTTGCCGCCGATAAGCGGTGACCACGGGCACGGCCGGTAGTGGAATCCGGAAGAGTATTGTCGTCAAAAAGTCTGATACAGCCCAGGTGCAGAATTGCATCATATTTCGACCATCTAAAGTGATATAGGTGAGCGGCGGGTGCCAAAAGAGGCGCATTTCGAGCAATTAGCGACGTAATATACGTCTAGAGTCTCGACTTTTCGTGCGTCTTGAGGCAGATACGGCGGCTGCTTAGCTTCAGACAACCCAATTTTCAAGCATGTCAGACCTTTCAAGATATCGCAACATTGGCATCTTTGCCCACGTTGATGCAGGGAAAACGACTACTACCGAGCGTATTCTCAAACTGACGGGAAAGATCCATAAGATCGGTGAAGTCCATGATGGTGCCGCTACTACGGACTTCATGGAGCAGGAACAGGAGCGTGGAATTACGATTCAGTCAGCTGCGACAACCTGTTTCTGGAATGACCATCAACTTAATATTATCGACACTCCCGGACACGTGGACTTCACCATCGAAGTATATCGATCCCTGAAGGTTCTGGATGGTGGAGTCGGAGTTTTCTGCGGTTCCGGCGGAGTTGAGCCTCAGTCCGAGACCAACTGGCGCTACGCTAACGATTCTGCAGTCGCTCGACTGATTCTTGTCAACAAGTTGGACCGAATTGGAGCCGATTTCTATCGGGTTGTAGACCAGATCAAAACAGTGCTCGCGGCCAAGCCGCTGGTAATGACTTTGCCTATCGGCATCGAGGACGATTTCAATGGTGTGATTGATATTCTGACGAGGAAGGCATGGATCTGGGATGATTCCGGAGATCCCACCAAGTTCACTATTGAGGACCCGCCAGCGGACATGGTGGACAAGGTCGAGCAGTATAGGAATGAGCTTATTGAAACGGTTGTCGAGCAGGACGACGATGTGATGGAAAAATACCTCGATGGAGAGGAGCCGGACGTCGATACCCTGAAGGCATTAATTCGCAAGGGAACTATCGGGCTTGCCTTCTTCCCGACGTTCTGTGGATCAGCCTTCAAGAATAAAGGAATGCAGCTGATTCTGGATGCCATTGTGGACTACCTTCCCAACCCCACCGAGGTGCCTGCTCAGCCTGAAATTGATATCGATGGCAACGAGACGGGGGAGTTTGCAATTGTTGACCCGGATCGTCCGTTGAGGGCTCTGGCTTTTAAAATCATGGACGACCAATATGGAGCTCTGACATTCACCAGAGTGTATTCCGGTCGGTTGCAAAAGGGAACGATGATCCTGAACACCTTTACAGGAAAAACAGAGCGGGTGGGCCGTATCGTTGAGATGCATGCCGATGACAGGAAAGAATTGGAGGAGGCTCAGGCCGGGGACATTGTTGCTCTACTTGGTCTCAAGAATGTGCAGACAGGTCATACTCTTTGTGACGAAAAGAATCCTGCAACGCTTGAGCCAATGGTGTTCCCGGATCCGGTTATATCGATGGCAGTGGCACCCTCCGAGGTAGGACAAGCCGATAAGCTAGGGGTGGCCCTTGCAAAAATGATGAAGGAGGATCCGTCTTTCCGTGTGGAAACAGATCAGGACAGCGGGGAGACTGTTCTTAAGGGCATGGGAGAGCTCCATCTCGACATCAAGGTTGATATCTTGAAACGGACCTACGGTGTGGAAACAGAGGTAGGCGCTCCACAGGTCGCCTACCGGGAGACCATTACCAACGCAATTGATGATTCCTACACTCACAAAAAGCAGAGTGGGGGTTCCGGTCAGTATGCAAAGATTGACTTCTCGATAGAGCCCCTTGAACCAGGTTCGGGTTTCGAATTCGAATCCAAGGTGGTGGGGGGCAATGTTCCCAAGGAATTTATTCCGGCCGTGGAAAAAGGTTTCAAGCAATCTCTCGAAAAGGGTGTTCTGGCTGGGTTCCCTTGTCTCGACTTCAAAGTGACACTTACTGACGGTGGACACCACTCGGTGGATTCCTCGGCGGTAGCTTTCGAGCTTGCCGCGCGGGCGGCCTATCGCCAGTCGATTCCAAAGGCGTCACCCAAGCTGCTGGAGCCCATAATGAAACTGGATGTGTTCACGCCGGAAGACAATGTTGGAGACGTGATCGGTGACCTCAATCGCCGCCGTGGAATGATTCATGCTCAAGATAGGGCGCCGACGGGGATTCGAATCAAGGCAGATGCTCCTCTGGGAGAAATGTTTGGCTATATCGGAGATCTACGGACCATGACTTCGGGTCGGGGCCAGTTTTCCATGGAGTTTTCTCACTATACCGCGGCTCCTAACAGTATTTCCGCGGAAGTGATCAAGAAGGTCGAGGAGGAAAAAGCAGCCAAGGCCAAGTAAGAAGGTTCAGACCCTCCGAATTAATTGGCTTTCCGGTGTCAGGTTGAAGAGCTGCGCTCGGTGAGCTGGAGCTGAAGACGGAAGTGATGTAGGACCCGCTCTCCTACTTCTTTTGTAGAAGGTGATTCCTCAGCTTCGTCGTGCAGGCAGGTAGTAGTGACCCCTTCAAGGCCGCAAGGGGTGATGTGAAGAAACGGGGGGAGAGATTCCGCTGTGACGTTAAGGGCGAACCCATGCATCGTTACCCACCTTCGTACACCCACTCCAATACTGGCGATCTTACGATTCTGAACCCACACCCCGGTTAATCCTGACCGGGATCGGGCAATCACGTCATAATCTGCAAGAGTGGCGATCAGGGAGTCCTCAAGGAGTCTGAGATAGGCATGTAAATCCTGCCCGTAGTTCCGCAGGTTGAGAATCGGATAGCCTACCAGTTGCCCTGGGCCATGATAGGTGGCCTGTCCTCCTCGGTTGATTTCGTACACCGGATGCGGGAGGTGAGTTGAGTCTCCAAGGCTACTCTGATTCCGAGTGCGTCCAATGGTATATACGGGAGCATGTTCCAGCAGAAACATTGTTTCAGGGGCTTCGCCGGAATGAATCTTGCGGACACGATCCTCCTGAAGATCGAGAGCCTCCTGATATGGAATATCGGGACCTAACCAGCAGGGAATCATTTGTAGGTTTTTTAGGGAGCTTTTTCTGAATAGATTCAGAGTTGAGTTCGTGGAAGAGAAGACTTCTTTAAAGGGTCAGAGGCAAAAAGATGGGCCAGAGCGATAGCAAGGGCGTCAGCTGCATCATGCGCTGGAGTTTCGCTAAGTCCTAGCAATGCCCGAACCATGAATGCAACTTGCTGTTTATTTGCAGAGCCCTTGCCAACGACGGCTTGTTTGATCTTGCGAGGCGCATACTCGTAAATATTCAAGCCATGGTCTGCGGCTGCGATAAGGGCGGCAGCCCGGGCAGCACCCATGGAAATAGCGGTGCGGTGAGATTGCACGTAGATAATGCCCTCCACCGCAACCTCGTCGGGTTCCCACTTCTCGATGAGGTGACTTAAGCCACTTCTAATTGCGGAGAGAGCTCCAGGCTGAGAAACCGCGCGCGGGATGGAAATTACGTCAAAAGCAAGGGCGGTTTGGGATCTGTGATCTCCTTCAACAATGGCAAAGCCGGTGTTTCTGATAGCTGGATCGATGGCCAGAATACGCATGGTTACGACTCCCTGAAGACAGGAAGAGAATTACAGAACCTAACAGGAATACAGGCTTTTTCGGTTACTTGCGGCGGCGTCCCGAGGGACGACGGGGACGGCGGATGGGCTTGGAGGGCTTGTCATCCAGAATAGCAGTGTAGGCATATTCAAAATCCTCCAGCTTTTTTCGGTCGATTTTCTTGTCGATGAAGCGCTCTACGGAAGTTGCAAAGTCGAGTTCATCTGCCGTTAGCAGAGTAAATGCGTCCCCTTCCTGTTCTGCGCGACCAGTTCTTCCGATACGATGAACATAATCCTCTGCGTTCTCTGGAACACGGTAGTTGATAACATGCGTGACATTTGAGATATCAATTCCGCGGGCCGCCACGTCAGTGGCGACAAGGACTTCGTAAAGTCCGTCCTTGAAGCCCTTCAATGCTTTCATGCGATCAGTCTGCTTAATGTCCGAGTGCATTGCAGCTACCTTGTCGAGCCCCTTCTGCCTGAGGAGAGATGCAACGGAGTCTGCTTCCTTTCGAGTGCGAGTGAAAATCATCACACTGTGAAAATCGGTTTTGTTCAGGAGGGCAAGAAGGAGCTCATCCCGCTGGCTCATTGCCACTGGATAAAACGCATGAGTGACGGTGGAGGGGACCGCACGTCGTGCTATTTCCACCTCAACGGGATCTTTGAGGCACCATTCAGCAAAGGTCTGAATGGCTGGGGGCATCGTTGCTGAGAAAAAGAGGGTCTGTCGCTCATCCCAGGGGCAGAAATTCACGATTTTTCGGACGTCTGGTAAAAAGCCCATGTCCAGCATCCGGTCCACTTCATCGAGGATCAGCGTTTGGATTTCGCCGAAGCGCATGCTTGCTCGGTAGAACAGGTCAATAAGCCGCCCTGGAGTAGCGACAACGATGTCAGCGCCGCGCTCCAGCTGTTCTACCTGGTTGCCGTAGCCGACGCCGCCGTGCAGGAGAGCGACCCGGCACCCGGTATGCTTGCCGTAGTGCTCGAAGGATTCCGCAACTTGGTAGGCTAATTCCCGGGTTGGTTCCAATACCAGACATTGAGGTTTTCCAATAGCTTTCAAGTTACTTAGCACCGGAAGGGCGAAAGCTGCCGTTTTTCCAGTGCCTGTCTGTGATGCTCCGACGACATCTCGGCCGGCGAGGACAAGAGGGATCCCTTTCTCCTGAATAGGGGTCGGATTAGTGTATCCAGACTCTTCAATGGCTTTCAAGACCTCTCTCGAAAGCCCCAGCTCGTCAAATGACATCTCGCTAGGTAAAGCCACTCTAGGGTGGGGTCAAGGGCAATGGATCGCCTTGTTTCCAGAGAATTACTC
>MDTD01059565.1_pt1 | contig 14497 bp, 13 predicted proteins | sample 811221 | NCBI WGS metagenome assembly MDTD01 (sample SAMN05326646, study PRJNA326480) | marine metagenome | isolation source: seawater | place: Pacific Ocean: South West | collected 2011
GCTGTATTCTTTACCATCAATTTTGACTTCAGTTCCTGACCATTTGCCAAATAAAACCTTGTCACCAATTTTCACATCCATTGGAATTGTTTTTCCATCTTCAGTTTTTGCACCACCACCAATTGCTACAACTTTTCCCTCTTGAGGTTTTTCTTGTGCAGTATCTGGGATGATAATTCCACCGGCAGTTTTCTCACTACCGTCTAAAACTTCGATTAAAACTCTGTCATGTAACGGCTTAAATTTCATAAATTCTCCTTTATAAATATGCACTTCATATAGATATTAGAACCACTATTTCAAGATGTTTTAGAAATTTACTTATAAAAATATAGGAAATTTGGGGTTTAATGGTTTATAGATGATTTTATGACAAAAAATCTAGACCAAGATGGCTTAAGTTCGATTTTTCAAAATTACAGCCTTTTTTATATTGATTTATGGGGGGTAGTGCACAATGGAATTTCACTATATGAAAAAGCAATAAAAGTCTTAAATGAGCTAGAAAAGAATAATAAAGATTATATTCTTCTTACCAACGCTCCTAGACCAAATAATACAGTTAAAATTTTTTTAGAAAAAATGGGTTTAAATGAAAATATTAGAAGCCATGTTTTTACTTCTGGTGAAGCAGCACTAAATTATTTAAAAGACAATTTTTCTCTCAAAAATTTTTTTCATATTGGCCCTAATAAAGATTTTGATCTATTTAAAGATTTTGAAAAAATGAAGTCTAACAATATTAATGAATGTGACTATTTTCTATGCACGGGTTTATTTGATGAGAGTAATCAAAATTTGAATTATTATAAAAATCTTTTTGAAAATAAAACTAATAAAAAAATGATATGTACAAATCCAGACTTAATAATAGATAGGGGAAATAAGAGGGAGTTGTGTGCAGGATCTATTGCAATGGTTTTTGAAAAAATGGGTGGAGATGTAATTTATTTTGGAAAACCTTATCCAGAAGTTTATAATCAATCTTTTAATAATAATAATAAAAAAGTTCTTTGTATAGGAGACAATTTAAATACAGATATTAAAGGTGCAAATTTATTAAATTATGATTCTTTATTAATAACAAATGGTATCCATAAAAAAGAAATTGAGGAAGACGGTATAGATAAAATTTCAAAAAACTATGAGGCTATTTGTAATTTTTGTCAAAGTGAATTGAAATGGTAAGTAAATGAAAATTTATAATAATTTTAATATTCAAAGGAAGCATAAAAAATCAATAATATTAATAGGAAATTTTGATGGTGTGCATCTAGGTCATAGAAAATTATTTAAACTGGCGAATGAATATAAAAAAAAACTTAAATTAAAGGTTGGTGTTTTAACCTTTGAACCAATGCCTAAAATGTTTTTTAACAGAAAAATTAAGCATTTTAGAATTTCAAATTTTGATCAAAAAAAAAAACTATTAATTGAATTTGGTGTTGATTTTATAATAAATAAAAAGTTTGATATCAATTTTTCAAAAATTAAGTCAATTGATTTTATAGAAAAAATAATTTTTAAAAAACTTAATGCAAAATTTATATTCGTTAGTAATAATTTTAAATTTGGTAACAAAAGAGAAGGCAATGTTACACAGCTAATTAATAATGAAAAAAAATATGGATATAAAATCGTTAAGCCAAAACCTTTAAAATTAAGAAATAAGATTGCATCATCATCTTTGATAAGAAATTTTTTAGAAAATGGTTATTTAGAAAAGGCAAATAAATTGTTAAATAGGAATTGGACAATTATAGGAAAAGTAGAAAAAGGAAGACAAATTGGAAAAAAAATAGGTTTTCCGACGTGTAATATAGATATTAAAGATTATGTTTTGGCAAAACCAGGTGTCTATGCAGTAAAAGTAAACATAAAAAATATAAAATTTCATATTAAAGGAATAGCTAATCTAGGATATAGACCTACATTTAATCAACATAAGTTATTATTAGAGGTGCATTTATTCAATTTTTCTAGAAATCTTTATAATAAGTATTTGTCAGTTGAGTTTATAAAATTTATAAGAAAAGAAAAAAAATTTAGAAATGCCAAACAATTACAAAATCAGATTAAAAGTGATTTGTTAATTGCAAAGAGATCATAATGAGTAAATCTCAAATAAACTTACCAAAAACTTCATTTTCTATGAAAGCTAACCTACCTGTTAGGGAGCCTGAAATTTTAAATTACTGGAATGATATAAATTTATATAAAGAATTAAGAAATTCTAGAAAGGGTAGAGAAAAGTTCGTTCTCCATGATGGCCCACCATATGCTAATGGAAACATACATATGGGTACAGCTTTAAACAAAATATTAAAAGATATTATTGTTAAATTTCATCAGATGGATGGCAAAGACTCTGTTTATGTTCCTGGTTGGGATTGTCACGGATTACCCATAGAATGGAAAATTGAGGAGCTCTATAAAAAAAATAAAAAAAATAAAAATGAAGTTCCAATAGTTGAATTTAGGAAGGAGTGTAGAGCATTTGCTGAAAAATGGATTGATGTTCATAAAAGTCAATTTAAAAGATTAGGTGTCGTAGGAGATTGGGAAAATTATTATTCGACAATGAGTTATGAAGCAGAAGCTCAAATAGTCAGAGAGCTTGGAAAATTTTTAAAAGAAGGAAGTTTATACAGAGGGTATAAACCAGTTTTATGGTCAACTGTTGAAAAAACTGCTCTAGCTGATGCTGAAGTTGAATATCAAGATCATAAATCTGATACAATTTATGCTTCTTTTTCAATCAAATTTTCAAATTTAGATGAATTAAATGGATGTGAAGTTATAATATGGACCACAACACCTTGGACAATTCCTGCAAATAAAGCCTTAGCTTACAATGATAGTTTAGATTATTTATTAATAAGAATTGATGACGAAGAAAATAAAAATAGAAATATTATTATCGCAGAAGCATTGCTCGAAAGTGTTCTAAAAGATTGTAAAATAAAAAAGTTTAAAATAATTAGAAAATTTAAAGGCAAAGAATTCAATGGAACAATTTGTCAACATCCATTTCATAAACTTGGTTATGATTATGATATTCCAATGTTGCCAGCAAGATTTGTGACAACTGAACAAGGAACTGGAATTGTTCATTGCGCCCCAAGTCATGGTCCTGATGACTTTAATCTTTGCTTAAATAATGGTATAAAGGCTTTAGAGACAGTTGATGGAGATGGAAAGTATACGAAAAATGTTCCATTATTTGAAGGACTGCATATATTTAAATCAAATTCTGTCGTCATAGAAAAGTTAAAAGATCAAAAAAAATTAATATCAAATGGGGAATTAGTTCACTCTTACCCTCACTCCTGGAGATCTAAAGCTCCACTTGTTCATAGAGCAACACCTCAATGGTTTATATCAATGGATAGTCACAAACTTAGAGAAAGCGCTTTAAAAGCAATTGAAAATACAAATTTTTATCCTTCAAAAGGTAAAGAAAGATTAAAAGCAATGATCGAAACAAGACCTGATTGGTGTGTATCACGACAAAGAGTTTGGGGCGTCCCTCTTCCAATTTTTATAAATAAAGAAACAAAAGAAATTTTAATTGATGAGGAAGTTAATGAAAATATTGCAACAATATATGAAAAAGAGGGTTCCGACTGTTGGTTTTCTGATGATCCTCAAAAATTTTTAGGTAAGAAGTATAAAGCTGAGAATTATGAAAAACTGAGCGATATTGTTGAGGTATGGTTTGATAGTGGTTCTACACACTCATTTGTTTTAGAAAAAAGAGAAGATTTAAAGTGGCCAGCATCTATGTATTTGGAGGGATCGGACCAACATAGAGGATGGTTTCACTCTTCATTGCTTGAATCATGTGGAACTAGAGGAAGAGCACCATTTGAGTCTATACTTTCTCATGGATTTGTAGTTGATGGAAAAGGACTTAAGATGTCTAAATCATTAGGAAATGTTATTGCACCAGAAGATATTTTAAAAAAATATGGTGCAGACATTCTTAGGATTTGGGTAGCTTCCTCAAATTATGCAGAGGATTTAAGAATCGATTATTCTATCTTAGATCAACACGCAGACTCTTATAGGAAAATAAGAAATACATTTAGGTATTTGCTTGGTAATCTTAATGACAATATTGAAGACATAAATTTAGAAAAATTAAATCTTAAAAATCTACCTGAAATTGAACAGTTTATGCTTCATAAAATTTTTCAACTTGATAAAAAATTTAAAAAATACTTTCAGGCTTACGATTTTCATAATTTATACAAAGAGCTTTTAAATTTTTGTACGGTAGATTTATCAGCTTTTTATTTTGATATTAGGAAAGACTGTTTATATTGTGATCCAAAAAATTCTGCTAAAAGAAAATCTGTAATTTTATTACTAAACGTTATTTTGAATTCACTTTTAAGATGGTTTGCACCTATCTTATCTTTTACCACAGAAGAAATAAATAAATTATTAAAAGTGAATAAAAGTATTCATTTAGAAAGCTTTACGAATTACCCAATAAATTTTGTTAATGAAGAATTAAATTTGAAATGGAATGAACTTATCAAAATTAGAGATATTTGTAATATAAGTATTGAGGAAAAAAGAGCTAATAAAATTATTGGCTCAAGTTTAGAAGCATCACTTACAGTTAAGTTGAATAAAGAAAGAATGAAATTAGTTAAAAATATTGATCTTGCAGAATTGTGTATTACTTCATCTGTAAATTTAAAAGAGACCGAAGAAGATCAGATTATTGTTGAAACCAAAAAAGCTGATGGAAAAAAATGCCCAGTATGCTGGAAGGTTAGTGAAAAACCTTGTGAGAGACATCCTTAATTTAAATGTCAAAAAAAAATTTTTTAAGTTTATTTATTATTGCTTTTGTTTTTACTTTAGACCGAGTAAGTAAATTTACAATTTTAGAATTATCAAAACCCGAAGGACAATTAAACATTGAAGTGGCTTCATTTATTAATTTTAATTTAGTTTGGAATGAAGGGATTGCTTTTGGATTATTATCATTTAGTCAAAGTTTTTACTATCAAACAATTACAATTCTAATTATTTTAATTACATTACTTATTATGTGGTTTGCTTATAAAACCAAAGGTTATGAAAAAATAGGATTTTTGTTGATTTCTGGTGGATCTTTGGGAAACATATTTGATAGAGTGTATTATTCAGCTGTGATTGATTTCATTGACCTAAATTACAATAATTTTCATTGGTTTATATTTAATGTTGCTGATATGTTTATATTTATAGGAGTCGTTATACTTTTATCATTAGAGGTTACAAAAAAAAATAAAGTATGAACATAATTAAAATTTTGATAATTTTATTTTTTTTGACATCGTGTCAATCAGCTAAGGATGCTTTAACTTTAAAAAAAAAAGATAGCGCAGATGAATTCCTTATAGAAAAAAAAAATCCGCTGGTATTACCACCTGAATATGGTGAACTACCAACTCCAAATAAGGTTAAAAAAGATCCAGATAAACCCAAGGATGATGTAATTAATATTTTAGCAAATAATAGTGAGAAAAATACCTCAATAGAATCAAAAACTGACTCGACTCCAACATCTATAGAGCAGTCTGTTTTGAAAAAAATTAAATAAATTTGATGCTTAACAAGAGTATAAAATTTCAAAATTTCTTATTTAAAAAAAATACATCATCAAAAAAAAAAATTTTAAAATTATTTAATGATTTAGTGAGAAGTGATAGTCAAATTTTATCATCTATGAGTGTAAATTACAAAGACTCGTATACAAAAAAATTAATTTTAGGTTTAAAAAAAACACCAAATATTGATTTAGTTGGGATGGGTGGCTCAGTTTTAGGAGCTAAATCAATATATAAATTTTTGAAAAATCCAAAAAAAAAATTTAATTTTATTGATAATTTTTCAAATTACAGGCCAATCAAAAAAAGTAAATATATCAATTTAATTATTTCTAAGTCCGGGAATACTTTAGAAACAATTTCAAACGTGAATACTTTAATTAGTAAAAAGAAAAAAAATATTTTTATTACTGAAAATAAAAAAAGTTATCTTACAAATTTAGCAAAAAAATATAAATCTCAAATAATTTATCACAATAATCATATTGGTGGCAGATATTCTGTTCTATCAGAAGTAGGAATGTTGCCAGCTGAACTAATGGGATATAAGCCAAAAAAATTCAGAAGATTTAATTCACTAATTAAAAATAAGAAATTTGTTAACCAATTGATAAATAATGTATCAAGTATTTTCGAGTTTATTAAATCCAATAAGAATAACTCTATTATTTTGAATTATGATGATAAATCTGACAATTTTTTTAAATGGTATCAGCAACTTACAGCTGAAAGTCTAGGAAAAAAAAATAAAGGAATTCTTCCTATAGTTTCCTCAATGCCCAGAGATAATCATAGCTTAATGCAGTATTATCTTGATGGTGTTAAGAATAGTTTTTTTACCTTATTTTTTGTTAGAGAAAAGAATACTAAAAAAATTAAAAATAAAGAAATATTAAGCTCACATTATTATTTAAAAAATAAAAGTTTAAATGACATTGCTTTTTCACAATTCCTTGCAACAGCAAATGTATTAAAAAAAAAAAAGATACCTTTTAGAAGTTTTATTATCAAAAAAAGAGATGAGGAAACACTCGGTGAATTATTTATATATTTTATTTTGGAAACAATACTTTTAGCTAAGTTAATGAAAATTGACCCCTATAATCAACCAGCTGTAGAATTGATTAAAAAGGAAACAAAAAAAAGATTAATTTAGATAAGATAAAAATAAAATTTTTGATATCCCATATACTTTTTGTTCAATCAATTTAAATTTTGACGGAATGATATCTTGTTCATTTTTGTGTCTATGCAAAATTATTACCCCATTCTTATTGAGAATTTTTTGACTTTTAATTTCACAAAGTAATTTATCTAAATTTTTATCTTTATATGGTGGATCTAAAAAAATTAGATTAAATTTTTCCTCAAATTCAAAAAAAGTATTTTTATCGTAAATATTTTTTTCAATTATTTCATAATTTTTTACTGTTTTTAAACTTTCTAAATTTTCTTTGAGTACAGGTAAAACTCCTAAATAATTTTCAACAAAAACTACTTTTTTAACTCCTCTAGACAAACATTCAATTCCAAAGGATCCAACTCCAGAAAATAAATCTAGTACGTATGAATTATATAAATCTATTTTTAATTTTTTCGAATGTAAAATAATATTAAAAATAGACTCTTTGGTAAGATCTTTTAGTGGTCTAGTTTTGTTGTCTTTTGGCTCTAGAATTCTTTTTCCTTTAAAAAACCCTGATATAATCCTCATTCTGGAATTACCTTATAGCCAATATCTTTTCTATAAAATCCATTTTCCCAATTAATATCATTTAAAATTTTAATAGAATCTTCTCTTGCTGTTTTAAAATCATTTGATCTCGTGACAACATTTAAAACTCTACCACCGTTCGACATAAGAACATTATCTAAAGTCTTAGTGCCTGCGTGAAAAATAAACTGGTTTTTATTTAAATTTACTTTTTCTAAATTAAGCATTACATTATTTTTGTATTTGTCGGGGTATCCTTTTGAACATAAAACAATACAAATTGATCTATCATTGTGCCACTCAATATTTAACTCGTGTAGTTTTTGTTCTATACATTTTTCAATTATTGTTAAAAAATCAGTTTTGAGTTTTGGCAGCAATGTTTGACATTCTGGGTCCCCCATTCTTACATTATATTCAATTAGATAAGGCTCTCCATTAACAATCATTAGACCAGCATATAAAAAGCCTTTATATTCACAGTTTATTTCCTTTAGTCCTTTTAAGGTTGGCCTAATTATTTTATTTATTATTTTCTCATTTAATTCATTTGTTTCTAGTCTCGAAGGTGAATACGCTCCCATTCCACCTGTATTTTTACCTTTGTCTCCTTCAAAAACCCTTTTGTGGTCTTGAGCTGTACCAAACATTTTAAAATTCTGTCCATCAGAAATAATGAAAAAACTCATCTCTTCTCCTTTTAAAAATTCTTCAATAAGTAATTTTTCAGCTTTTCCAAATTTACCCCCAAATATTTCATTTACAGCGTGTGAGGCCTCTGTGAAATTTTCAGATATATAGACCCCTTTACCAGCAGCCAAACCATCTGCTTTAATAACAATTGGGAAATTACAATTTTCAAGAAATGAAGTAGCAGTTTTTATATTTGAAAAAATCCCAAATTTTGCAGTTGGTACATTAAATTTTTCACAAAGGTTTTTCGTAAATATTTTTGAACCTTCAAGTTGTGAGGCAATTTGATTGGGTCCAAACACTTTTATATTAAATTTTTCTAAATAATCGACAATTCCATCTACAAGAACTTTTTCTGGACCAATAATTATTAATTCTATTTCATTTTCTATTATGAAGTTCTTTATTTTTTCAAAGTTGTCTATGTCTAAATTGACATTAGTCGCTATTAAACCTGTGCCCGCATTACCTGGAAAACAATAGATTTTTTTAATTTTTGGTGAATTATTTAATGATGAACATAATGCATGTTCACGTCCACCACTTCCTATTATACCAACTTTCATATAATAATATATAAACCAAAAATGTTTAAAAAATTAGCTAAAATAAAATATTTGCCAAATAATTTTGAAGTTATTCAAGATGGAGATCATGTTATTTGTGCAATTTCTGGAAAAAAAATTCCTCTTGAAAAATTAACTTATTGGAGTGTTGAGGATCAAGAGGCGTATTTTTCATACTTAGAAGCTGAAATCAAAAGAGAAAAATCTTAGATTATTTCCATCTATTATGTGACCAGATCCATTGATTTGGATTTCTGAGTATCATTTCCTCTAATATTTGATTACATTTAAGAGTTATATTTTCAATGGTTTGATCATTGTTAAAACTTAATGGTTCCATAATTTCTAAAATAAAATTTTCGTCAATTTTACGTTCAATATAAATTGGAACAATTTTACAATTAAATTTTTTAACAAATTGAGCGGGTATAGTAGTTGTCAAAGCCTCTTTTTCAAATAATGTAGATCTGATACCTTGAGAAACTCTTTGGTCAATCATCAACGCAATAGAAGTACCAGATTTAAAATATTTTAATATTTCTTTAGTACCTGAAACTCCTTTTTTAATTTGTTTATGACAAATGTATTTCTTTCTAATATTTTCCATTAATGGATTTATAAAATTATTATTCAGAGGTCTATAGATTGCCGCAAGGTCAATTCCTGATTTTTCAATATGCATTGCCATTAATTCGAAATTGTCAAAGTGACCAGAAATAAATATCACAGGCTCACCAGAAAATTTGATTTTTTCTAAAATTTCTTGACCCTTGATATCAAAAAATTTTTTTGAACTATTTTCTCTAAAAATTTTGATAAACATATATTCAGCAAATATTTTTCCATAACTTTTCCACATATTATTAATAATTTGATTTTTAAAACTTTTATCAGATTTAGAAAATGCAAATGTAATATTTTTTTCAATAATTTTTTTTGATCTAAAAAAAGGACCAAAAAATAAAAATAATTTACTCGCTATGAATCTTGCCAACTTTAAACCTAAAATTTTAAAAAAAAATAATAATAAAGAAATTATAATAAATTGAAAAAAATATTTAATTAGTTTCATTTTAGTTTTTAATTAATTCAATAAATTTGTTATCATTTTCAATAATCAAATCAATAGCCAGAATTTTAATGTATTTTCTAAATTCATCTGGAATTTTTGTATAATCTTTTTCAGTTGTTAAAATTTTTAAGTTTTGATTATTTGCATAATTAAGAATTTTTTCTAAGTCATTAAAACTATATTTATAATGATCAGGAAATACCATCTCTTTAACAATATTAAATTTATTTTCTAACAAGATATCTTTAAAATCTGATGGATTACCCAAACCTGAAAAAATTAGATATTTTGAATTTAAATCATAATTTTTTATATCTTTAATCTTATAATATGTTCTGAAGATATGTATATCTGGATTTATATTTTGAATTTGATTTCTAATTTCCTCAAAATTACTTGAATTACCATTTAAAATAACTGCATCAAATCTTTTTAAGCTTGAAATTTTTTCTCTCATTGGTCCTGCTGGAATAAGTTGGCCATTTCCAATCCAATTTTTAATTTTAAAACAAACTAACTTAATATCAAATTCAATACCGATTGTTTGCAGACCGTCATCAAATATTAAGACATCTAAATTTTGATCTATTCCTTGTTGAATTGCATCCTTTCTAGATTTGGATAGGATCAATGATGTTTTTTCACTTAATAATATTTGCTCATCTTTTTGATTAGAGTAGTATTTTTTAACAGTTGCTACTTTATTGCCAAGTTTGTTTAAAATATCATATATTTTTATTACAAGGGGTGTTTTTCCAGTACCACCTAAATAAATATTTCCTACACAAATTGTTTTAATTTTTGATGATTTTTTTCTTTTAAAAAATTGAAAAAAAAAATTTCTTAACAAGATTGGTAGGGAAAATGGAATTAATAAATAAGAAACTAAATTTGGTTTTGGTAAATCCCAAAATGAAGGTTTTTTTAAATTCATAGTTTATTCAAAATAAGATCAATTTCTTGCATATTTTTTTTTAAAATTTTTTGACCAATTGTATTAATCTTTATTTTTATATTCTTTTTGATTTTTTTTGAAGAAAACAGTTTATCTAGAACTTTAGTCGTTTGATTTACATTCAATATTTTTCGGGAGACTTCTTGTTTACTCAAAAATTTATAAATCTCGCTAAAATTAGAGACATAAGGACCATGTAAAATATTGCAGTCATATCTAACTGCTTCTAATGGATTTTGACCCCCATGCTCTATTAAGGACCCACCTAAAAATATATTTTTAATTATTGAGTAAAATGACTTTGTTTTACCAAAAGAATTTACCAAATAGACATCTGTATTTCGATTTATCTTACTTTTTGGTTCATGCAAATGAACTTTTAATCCTAAATCAGATAAATGGTTAATTATTTGTTCCGCTCTATCTATATGTCTTGGGATAATTATCGTTAAAAGATTAGAATATTTTTTCTTCAATTTATTATGAACAAGACCAACAAATTTCTCTTCAGAATTATGAGTACTTGATGCACACCATGCTGTTCTTTTTGAAATAAAATTTATTGTCTGATTATCAATTTCTATTTTTTCATTTTCAGATTGCGAATATTTTAAGTTTCCAAAATATTTTATATTTTTTGCACCTAATTTTTTTAAGAAACTAACTGTTTCTTTATTGGAGGATAAGCAAAGATTAAATTTTTCAAAAATAAATTTTGAAAAATTTTTTAATTTAATCCATCTTTTAAAAGATCTTTTTGTAATTCTTGCATTAATTAAAACTGTAGGAATTTTTTTTTTATCTAAATTTATTATCATATTTGGCCAAATTTCAGAATCTATGAACAGAGCCATAGAAGGTTTCCAGTGATTAATAAATTTTTTTACAATTATATTATTATCAATAGGAAAAAATTGATGTGTAACTTTTTTAAGATTTATTTTTGAAATAATTTTTGAGGAACTTAATGTGTTTGAAGTTATTAATATATGATCTATTTTTTTTGACTTTTCATATTTTTCTAATAATGGAATTATACTTTGAAATTCACCAACACTTGCGCCATGAAACCATAATAATTTTCCTTTAGACTTATTTTTTTTAAAAAAACCTAATTTTTCTTTACATCTAATAAAATTTTCTTTTTTTTTTAATAACCTAATGAAGATTATAAATGGAGATATAATTAAAATTAAATTGATAAGAATTCTATAAATAAAAACCATTAAGTTCTTTTAATTTGTTTTTCATAAAAGTTTTTATATTCTGCTGAAGTGGTCAATAATTCGTCGTGTTTTCCTTCTCCTATCACTTTCCCAAAATCTATAACGTAAATTTTGTCTGAATTTAGAATAGTAGATAATCTATGAGCAATTACTATTGTGGTTTTTCCTTTTGTAAGAAAACTTATAGCTTTTTGTATTTTGCTCTCAGTTTCCGCATCCAGAGAGGAAGTAGCTTCATCTAATAATATAATTGGACTTTTCTTAAGAATTGCTCTTGCAATTGAAATTCTTTGTTTTTCACCTCCTGAAAGTCTTACTCCATTTTCTCCAATATAAGTCTCATATTGATTGGGTAATTTTTTAATAAATTCATCTGCAAAAGAATATTGCGCAGCCTCTTCGATTTCTTTTTGTGAAGCATTTAAATTAGCATAAGCAATATTGTTTTTAATAGTATCATCAAACAATGTGGTGTCCTGGCTTACTAAAGAAATATTTTTTCTAACCGAGTGAAGGGAATGATTATAAATTGACTGTTTATCAATAAAAATGTCTCCAGAGTTAGCATTATAAAATCTTGGTATTAGGTTAAGAATCGTTGATTTACCAGCACCGCTATGACCCACCAAAGCTGTCATTTTTTTTCCAGGAATATTAAGATTTATTTTATTTAAAATTTTATTTTCCTTTAAATTGTAATTGAACTCTACATCTTTAAATTCAATTTCACCTTTATCGATTGAAATTTTCTCTAAATTTTTATTTTCCGATATATTTGGCTTATCATCTATGACTGGTAAAACTCTTAACGCACCAGATATTCCTTGTTGAATAGTAATATTTAATGTAGCTAATGACCTAACTGGTTGGTATGCTAACATCATTGCAGCTAAAAAAGAAAAAAAATTACTTACTTCAAGTTCTCCATTTGCTACTAATTTTGATGAGATAAAAATAAGAAATGCAATCATTATGCCTGTTAAGAATTCCATTATTGGCGATGCACGAACATGAATTTCATTAATTTTTTTATTTTTATCTTTAAACTCAGTTATTAGGTTATCAGCTCTGTTTTTTTCAAAATTTTCTTTTTGAAAAATCTTCATTAGCTTATGGTTTTTGAATACTTCTATTAAATAGGATGTTAACTTTCCTGCTATATTCATTTGTTGAGTTGTTACTTTTCCAATTCTTTTTCCTAAAGTTTTTGCTGCTATGCTTGCTAAAGGTATCATTACAATTGCAACTAAAGACAATTTCCAATTTTGGTAAAACATTACCGAAAGTAAACCAATTAAAGTTAAGGAATCCTTAAAAAGATTTAAAACTGCAGTACTTACTAAACTTGTAATTTGACTTACATCGTTAGTTAAATTGGTAATAAATTTTCCAGAGTGTTTATTATCAACAAGGCTAGTGTCTGCTTTTATAATTGAGGCAAACATGTCAATTTGAATATTTTTTCTAACATTTTCTGCTACACCTATCATAATTATTTTAGCAAAATATAGTGATCCAGCTTTTACTGTGAATGCCAAAACTATCAGTGCTGGTATTAAAATTACGAGAGATTGATTTTGATTAATAAATAGTTGTTTTATTGCGGGATCAAGAAGGTATGCCACTGAGGAGGTGCTACCAGCTAATATTAATGTAAAAAAAACAGATAATAAAATATTTTTTAGATATTTTTTCGTATAATCTTTATAAAGTCTTTTTAGTATTCCAAGGTTATTCATGAACTAGATTTTACCAAAGATTATAGCTAAAAAAATTAAAAGTCCCAAAAAATTGTTTGATTTAAATGTATTGAGGCAATTACTCTCATTATTTGTATCTAATTTTGAAAGTTGATAATAAAAAGTTTGAGTAGCGATTAAGATTATAAATATGAAAAAGAATATATTATAATTCATTAGATATCCCATTAAACACAAACATATTAAAAATATTGAATAGCATACATTTAAAAAAATCAATGGATTGGTTTTAAACTTTATTGAGGTTGATTTAAGTCCTATAATTTCATCATCTTTAATATCTTGAAACCCATATATTGTGTCGTAACCAAGTGTCCAAAATATGGCCCCTAAATAAAATATGATTGGTGCTAACATAATTTCTGTATTAATTGATGTCCAACCAAGTATTAAACCATAATTAAAAGTTATTCCTAAAAAAAGTTGAGGCCAATATGTATATCTTTTCATTAATGGATAAGTAAATGCTAAAGGCATTGAAGCTAATGCAATCATTATTGTAAAATAATTAAAATTAATAAGAACTAGAAATGCTAGTAAACAAAGCAAAGTAGAGTAAAAAAAACCCATCTGCACAGATACTTTTCCAGAGGCAATTGGTCTATTTTTTGTTCTAGAAACTTTTTTATCAAATTTTCTGTCTAAAATATCATTTACAATACATCCGGCTGATCGCATTAAAACAGATCCAAGAAAAAAAAGTAATAAATAAAAAAAGTAAGTATTGAGATTTTCAGAAAAATTGTAAGCAATTGTTAGCCCCCAAGCACATGGCCAAAAAAGCAACATATAACCAATCGGTTTTTTTAATCTTGTGAGTTCTATAAATAAGTTTAATTGGTTCATAAATTTTACTTGTAAATAACAAAGGCAAGATTGATAATCAAACTGATTCGTATGAA
>MDTD01068354.1_pt1 | contig 14497 bp, 7 predicted proteins | sample 811221 | NCBI WGS metagenome assembly MDTD01 (sample SAMN05326646, study PRJNA326480) | marine metagenome | isolation source: seawater | place: Pacific Ocean: South West | collected 2011
CTCGGTCTCGACGCCCGGTACGACGATCACTTCTTCATGTGCAACTTCAGCGGTACCCCCGAGCACAGTCAGGTGAAGTCGTTTGCGGTCGAACCCGACGGTGCGGGATACCGGGTGGTGGATGTTCACGACTTCGCCTCCAACGTCCTCTGCACCGACGTCGATTTTGGCTACGACGGAAGGATGTACGTGTCCGACTGGGTCGAAGGCTGGTACCAGGCCGAGAACGGTCGCATCCTGACCATCCACGATCCACGGCATGTGGACGACCCCCGGATCGCCGAAGTGACCACGTTGTTCTCCGGAGGATTCGATCCACTGACCGACGACCGGCTGACGGAACTGCTGCATCACGCCGATCAGCGGGTGCGTCTGCGTGCGCAGTTCGAACTCGCGTCACGAGGACCGGACTCGATCGCATCGTTCGCGCGGATGACCGGTTCCGGTTCTCCGCAACTGGCCCGGCTCCATGCGATCTGGGGTCTGGGCATGATCGCCCGCGGCACGGACGATCCGGAGCCGCCCATGCGACCGCTGCTGCCGCTGCTTCTGGACGACGACCGTGAAGTCCGTGCGCAGGCGGCGAAGGTGCTTGGAGAATCGGGTTGGTCGCAGTGTGCTCCGGAGATCGTAGAGCTGATCTTCGATCCTGAACCCAGGGTGGTCTACCACGCGGTCATGGCGGTCGGTCGACTCGGCCATATCGAGGGAATCGATGCGATCACCGAGATGCTGTGGTCCAACGACGATCGTGATCTCCATCTGCGGCACGCGGGAGTGATGGCCCTGTCCTGGCTCGATGATCGCGAGGCACTGCTTGCGTTGTCCCGCGACGAGTTTCCTGCGGTCCGACTGGCCGTCCTGCTCGCATTGCGGCGCAGCGGTGATCCCGCGGTATCGAGCTTTCTCCAGGATTCCGATCCTTTCATCGCGGCGGAGGCGGCCCGCGCGATCAACGACCTTCCGATTGAAGCCGCCACGCCCGCTCTGGCCGATCAGTTGGATCGCTTCTCGTCGAAGGCGTCGGGTACTTCGATGCAGGATGCACCGGTCGAGGATCGGACGGCCCTGCTCCGGCGGGCACTCTACGCCGGTCAACGCATCGGACGTGGACGCGATGCCGCAGCGGTCGCCGATGTCGCCCTGCTCGAATCGAATCCGATCGACATGCGTCGCGAGGCCATGGCGATCCTGTCCGACTGGCGGGAACCATCGGTCCGTGACCGGGTGAATGGCGCGCATCGACCCGTCGTCGGTGAGCGGGATGTCGACGGATGGAAGACGGTGCTTGCGCGGGCCCTTCCCAGACTGGTCCGGTCCGAGGATGTCGAACTGGCGACGTCGGCGCGGTCCCTGGCGGGAGAGGAGTCGATCGCACTCGACGACAGCATCACCTGGTCGATTCTGGAGGATCCCGGGGCCGATCCCCGCGAGCGTGTGGCATGCCTGACCCAACTGCACTCGTCGTCCGGGGCGGGGGACCGGGCGATCCGATCGGCGCTGGACGCCGACGAGCCCGTCCTCCGAGGTGCCGCGTTGCGACTGCTGGCCGATGATCGACCGCAGGCGGCGGTCGAGGAGATCGCGGACGATCTCCGGGGGGACGGGATTCCCCGCCGGCAACACGCGATCAGCGTCCTGGGGACCATCGATTCGCCGCAGGCCAGAACCATGCTGACGGATCTGTTCGGCCAGACCCGGACCGGTGAACTTCCCACGGCCCTGCATGTGGACGTGATCGATGCATTTGAAGGACAGAAAGGGGAGACGCCCGACGTGATGCGGTCGCTCGCGTTCGGGGACGATCCACTGGCCCGCTACCGATCGGCCTGGGTCGGGGGCGACGCGGACCGTGGTCGCGAACTCGTCCTGTACCACTCCGGTGCCGCCTGCATCCGTTGCCACGTGGTCGAAGGTCGGGGCGGTGCCGCGGGTCCGGATCTGGGAGACGTGGCGGGTCGACTCGACCGGAAGGCTCTGCTGGAATCGGTCATCGCACCCGGTGCGGTGATCGCCGACGGATACGGGGATGCCAGCGCGATGCCCGAGATGATCCACCTGCTCGATCCGCGTGACGTCCGGGACATCGTGGAGTACCTCGCCACCCGCCGGTGATTCGGGGACCGACTCGGGTATCCTTCGTGCGATGCGATACGCGCTTACGGCATTTCTGTGCTTCCTGTGCACCGTCCCCCCGGTGATCGGAGATCCGGTCATCGAGACCGGCGATCGCGTGCTCGTGCTCGGTGACGGATTCGCCGCCGAGCTCGGTCGTCGCGGTGTGCTGGAATCCGTTCTGGGTCCGGACGTCGAGATTCTTCATCACGCCGCACCGGGAACTGAGGCCATGTCGCTTCCGGGGCCCGATCGGTTCGACGGTTCTCCGGTCGATGCGGTGATCGTGTGCGTGGGCATGGTGGACGCGATCCGGGGCGATGGGCATCTGCCCCGGTTCCGCAGGGAGCTCGCGTCCTTCGCCGGTCGTTGGGCCGACGCCCGGATCATCATGGTGACGCCGGTGCCACCGGATCCGAACGATGCCGCGGCATCCGTCGCGCATGCCTTGTCCGTCGCGCGATTCGCCGACGCGGTCCACGCCGAGGCGGGACGTTCTGGAGGCCGATCCATCGATCTCCACGGACCCCTGCGTCTCGCGGGACGAGGCGCCGCCGTTCCTGCGACCCGTGACGGCATGCACCTCTCGGAGGCGGGCTGGCGGTTCGTCGAGGGAGAACTCGCATGGCAGTTGGGGGTCTCCGAACTCGATCCCGCTTTCACGCTGCAGACCGTGAACGGAGTGCCCGGTGCGACCGTCGATCAGTCGATCGAACTGGAGTGGCTGCGGCACCCCGATCGCATGCCCGCTCCGGAGCAGTCCACTGCGGGCAGCCCCGTCGAGCCGCCCGGTCTGGATTGGGACGAGGCGGTCGAGCGTGTGGGTCGGTCCGACGAGATCGGCACCGAACAGCTTCGGGAGGCACTGGCGCATCTGGCGTCGGATTCCGAACGGTCCCGTTCGGCACGGGAGATCATGCTGCCGTTGACCGATCCCACCCGTCCCGAACCGGTCCGACTGGCCGCCCTGGCTGCGCTGGACGATCTTCCCGAAGCCCTGCGGCCGAAGGATGGGATCCGGACCATCGCCATGGAAGCGGTTCCGGTGAAGATGGTCTACGACGTGGACCGGTTCGAGGTCGAGGCGGGAGCGGCGGTCCGGATCGTGCTCGAGAATCCCGACGCACAGCCGCACAATCTGCTGATCCTCCGTCCGGGATCCCTGCGGTCCATCGGTCGTGCGGTGGATGCAATGGAGAACAACGAGGAATCCAAGTCGAGGCACTGGGTTCCCGAATCTCCCAAGGTGCTGCACGTGATGCCGATGGTCCAGCCGGGCGAGCGGGGGGAACTTCGTTTCACGGCCCCTTCGCGTCCCGGACGCTATCCGTTCGTGTGCACCTATCCCGGCCACTGGCGGATGATGAACGGTGTCATGACGGTTCGCAGGAAGGATTGAGCGGACCATGACGGATCATGGACCCGACACGCTCGATCCACCCCGTCATCCGCTGTCGGAGGTCTGGTCGCTCGCCTGGCCAACCATCATCACGATGGTCAGCTACACGGTGATGCAGTTCGTCGACAAGCTGATGGTCGGTCAGATCGGGCCCCTCGAGCTGGCGGCCCAGGGCAACGGCGGCATCTGGGCGTTCGCGCCGCTCGCGTTCGCGATGGGTGCACTGGTGGTGGTCAACACCTACGTCAGCCAGCACATGGGGGCCGGACGTCCGGAACGGGTCGCCCGCTATCTCTGGGGTGGTCTGTACATCAGTCTTGCGGTCTGGCTGCTCGTACTGATCCCGTGGGCGCTGGTGCTTCCGTGGTTCTTCGAGCACGTCGTGCACGGGGGCCACAGCATCGAGAATCTCGAACGTCTGATCGAACTCGAGAGCGAGTACGGACAGATCCTCCTTCTCGGGGGCCTGTTCACGATCGGCGCCCGGAGCGTTCACCAGTTCTTCTTCGGAATCATGCGACCGAAGGTCGTCACGATCTCCGTGATCATCGGAAACCTGGTCAATGTTGTGCTCAACTACCTGCTCATCTTCGGTGAGGAGGGGCTGCCGGCGATCGGACTGTCCGGCATTCCGGGGATCCCCGCGCTGGGAGTGCACGGAGCTGCGATCGGCACGGCGGCCGGGGTCTTCGTGGAGATGCTCATCCCGTTCCTGGTCTTCCTCGGACCGCGCTGCAACCGGGCCTTCGGATCCCGATCCAGTTGGAGGCCGCACGGCAGGACGATCAGGGAACTGATCCGTCTGGGCTGGCCCGGATCGCTGGTTTCCGGAAATGAGATCGTGTGCTGGTCCATCTTCATGACCGCTCTGGTCGGGCTGTTCGGAACCGAGTCCATGGCCGCCGGGTGGATCGTCCTCGGGTACATGCATCTGAGCTTCATGCCGGCGGTCGCCATCTCCTTCGCGGCGAACACGCTCGTAGGTAACTCGATCGGAGCGGGCACGCCGGATCTGGCGGTCACCCGCGCACGATGGAGTGTGGGACTTTCGGTGTTCATCATGACGGTTTGCGCCGTGCTGTTCGTGGTCTTCCGGGAACCGATGGTCGAACTCTTCATCGGTGGGGACGTCAGCGAGCAGGAGGCGGCGGAGATTCTTCGTATCGGCATCCAGCTGATGATGGTGATGGCCGTCTGTCAGGCGATGGATGCCCTCGGCATCACGTACAGCGGGGCGCTGCGTGGAGCCGGGGATGTGATCTGGCCCGGATTCTTCATCGCCGTCAGCAGCTGGGTGCTCATCATCGGGCTTGGATACGGACTCGCGGTCCTGGTTCCTGAATGGGGTGCGGTCGGTCCGTGGGTCGGCGCGGTGGCCTACATCATCGTGGTCGGATTCGGCATGCTGTGGCGATTCGAGAGCGGCGCGTGGCGAACAATCGACATCATGTCCGGCGGCGATCGGCCGCAACGGACGGAGGACCTCTCGGTGGACTAGGACTTCAGCGAGAGCGAGGGCCGGTAGAACGCATTCTCCATGACGGATTCATCCACGGATTCGGGGAGACGACCCTCCTCCGCCCAGATGTACACGGCGGCCTTGATGATGGCCCACATGGCGCTCATGAACGCCCCGTTGACGTACAGCATGACGATGATGGTCGCGAGCACCCCGATGGAGACATGGTGGGCGTGCTGCTGATCGGCCCCGAACTCCAGCCACATCAGTCCGAAGAGTCCAATCACGAGGATGAGGTTGACGATGGCGAACGCTCCGCCCACGTAGAACCCCCGGCGGAGGTGCTTCAGATCGCCGTCGTCTCCCTTCACCTTGTGCCAGGCATCCTTGATGGTGTTCTTGGAATTCTTGATCGCTCCGATCGGACCGCAACCGGTCGCCATGATCGACGTGATCGAGAAGAAGGTGAGCACCGACCAGGCCAGGCCGATGATGCCGGCGATGATCAGTCCGACGATGCGATGGCGTTCGAGGGACTGCAGCAGCAGGCCCACCACGATGGTGATCAGCCACCAGACGAAGAGTTGCGGAAAGCGCAGGATCGCCATTCCGTAGCCGTAGGCGAGTGAACGTCGCTCGCCGCGGATGATGGCGATGGCCTGTCCGGTCAGTGCGCCGGTGGACACGATTCCGATGAGGAGGTTGATTCCGATGAAGACGAGGAGCCATCCGAAATGGATGCTGTCGAGGATGCGGTTGACGTCGGACGACATCTGCTTCGACTGGGTCGTCTGGCCCGCCTGCCCGGACGTGTCCCCGTCGGCATTCACCTGGTTCGCCTGCGTCGACAGGTCCGAAACGGTGTCGTACATCTGCGACGTCGAGAGATCGAAGATCAGCGGCCACATCAGGGCCAGTAGCACGAGCATCATGACGATCCGCAGCAGGGGATAGGCGATGAGCTTGATGTCGGACTGCAGGATGTCCCATGCGAAACTGGCATTCACTCGTCGATTCTTCAGCATGAAGACGCCCCTTTGTTGGCCGGTGGTGATGTGCTTCGATGTCTCAATGCTACCCAACGATCGGGAGTCTGAGAAACGAAGCGCCCCGGTCGCATCCGCGACCGGGGCGCTCGTCCCCATGAACTCCCTTTCATGTCATCCGCAGGGGGTCGCCCAGTTGGCGATGATGGAGAGCAGATCCGCGATATTGACCACTCCGTCGCCGTTCGTATCGGCCGGGCAGCCGGTGCACGCCTGGCCCCAGGAGTTGAGGACCGCCAGCAGATCGTTCACGTCGACCAGCATGTCTCCGTTCACGTCACCGGGGCACGGATCGTTGCACTCCGGGAAGTCGACGCAGAGCAGCGAGGTGCAGGACTGGCCGTGGTGATAGAACACGGTGACCTCGAAGCAGTGGGTTCCGCCGCTGGTTGCTCCGAACACCTCGGTATTGAGGATGTAGCTGGAGAACGGAGCGAAGGGGCCGCTGAACATGCCCTGCGACAGGGCGACGCCGGACGGAGCCGTGATCTGCAGTCCGGTGATCGGCTGGGAGCCGGTGTGGCTCATGTAGAAGCCGAGCTCGTGGGCAGCTCCGTCGGCGGTCATGATGCAGTCGACGTAGCTTTCACCCACGGGAACGCAGAGGTCGACACCGGTGACGGCGAGGTCGCCGATGAGCGTCTTGTCCTGGGCGGACAGATTGTCCTGGTAGTCGACAAGCTTGCTCGTCGTGACGTCGCCGCCGGGCATCGGAAGGGCCTGGAATCCGTAGATGTTGTCGTTGCTTCCGAGGTGCAGCGCATCACCGGAGGCGAACACCAGCTCCCGGGTGGCGTCGATGCCGCCGGAGGCGTTTCGGCCGGGATTGAATCCGACCTGGAAGCGGTTGACATCGGTGGTCCAGGCACCGTCGATGCATTCGAACTCCAGTGCACGGGCATCGTGGGCACCGATGTAGTTCCAACCGTTCATCGAACGTTCGGCGACGAGCATGGTGCCTTCGAGGGTGAACCGCATGTCCGAGACAGGGGAGCTGTACTCGACCTGATCACCGTTGACGTAGCCGGGGATCTGGACTTCGAGCCGCTCGGCTCCGACGGGCTGACCCATGGGGTCGAGTTCGACCGACCAGATCTCATTGTGCTCCGAAGCGGACTTGTTCTGACGGTCCTCGTTCCAGACGGAGTAGTACAGGCGGCCACCGTGGACCTCGACGGCCCAGACGCGATCACCGAGAGCAGCGGGTCCGGCGGAGCCGTTCCATGCCGTTCCATGGTCGAACGTGTCGAGGATGTTGCCCCCGTTGTCGAGTCGGTAGACGAGTCCGTCCTCGATGTTGGACACGAAGAACTGGTCGTGATCACAGTCGTAGGCGATGTTGCCCAGCGATGCTCCCTGGTTGGGAAGCGATGCGAACAGGGTGATGTCGCCGGTGATGTGATCCAGGCGGTACACCGCACCCCATCCACCGAAGGCGGGGATGTCGCTGTTCCAGCTGCGGGTCGCGGTGACGTAGATGTTGCCGTCACCGTCCACGGCGAGTCCGAAGATGCTGCCCAGGTTCTGGGGCGTCCAGTCCGGATCGCTGTAGCGGTTCATTGCGAACCACGAATCGTTGGGAGCGGTGTTGATGCTGCTGAGATCGAAGACCTTGACCACCTGGCCTCCGAGGATGGACGGTGAAGTGGTCTGGATTGCGACACGGCCGTTTCCGAAGATGGTGTTGAACTCGGGATCGGAGTACTGCGGACGACCGGCACAATTCGAGGGTGCGTGCAGTTCGCATTCCGTGATCGGGGTGGGTTCGCACTCGATCCAGGCGTCATTGCAGTTCGATCCCGGACCGTACCACGTGCCGTTGAGATCGATGCAGAACTCCTCGATGATGTCCACGCACTGGAGAACGCCGTCCTCTTCGTAGCAGCAGGCACCGGTGTCGATCTGCGGCTCGCAGTCGACGATGGGATCGGTGCACAGGGTGCCCGGTCCGTACCATGTGCCCGACACGGTGAGGCACCAGTCCTCGATCATCTCGTTGCAGCTCAGCACGCCGGTGTCCGCATCGGTGTAGCAGCAGGCACCTTCGAGCGACAGCGGCTCGCATTCCACGAACGGATCCTGGCACGTGGTGCCGTTTCCGTAGAAGTAGCCGTTCTGCCCCTGGCAGTCGTCGTACGAGACCAGAACGCAGTAGATCAATCCGTCGGCGTTCTGGATGCAGCACGCACCGTCGGCAGCCGGCTCGTCGCATTCAACGAACGGATCGGTGCACTCGGTTCCGTCTCCGTAGTAGTAGCCGTCCTTGCTGTCGCACTCGTCGGCGGAAAGCAGGAAGCACTCGAGCAGGCCGTCGGCCGTCGGTACGCAGCACGCACCGTCCTCGGCCGGAGGGTCGCATTCGACGAACGGATCCGAACAGACGGTGTGATCGCCGTAGTAGTAGCCGGAATAGTCCGTACACACGTGTTCGGTTAGGACCTGACAGATCAGCTGGCCGCTGTCGAGATCCTCGAAGCAGCAGGCGCCGGTGGCAATGGTGTTGTTGGCCGCCAGGGCGGATCCGCCCGTCAGCAGAGCGGCCAGACCGGCGATCGAAAGAATGGATGATTTGATGTTTTTCATGGGGTCTCTCATAGAAGGATTCGGTGCTCCTGCAGCCCCTCCGGGGGCCTGCACCTTGCGTCACATTGCTTCTGCTCGAGCCCGTCGGATCTCACACCAGAAATACGGAAATGCCTCAGAAAGGTCCCGTTGCACCGGAATCGCGGCACATCGGGACCAAAAAAGCCCCTGAAGGCATCGAAACGGGGGTTGGTACCATGGCCGGATGCGAAGGCCTCTCCGACTGTTCACATCTCTGCTGCTGCTGCTGGGAGGGTGTGGCGACGAGGACCCGACTCCGGCTCCCACCGGCCACGGTCACCACGGTCCGCCCCGGATCGCGCCGACCGGTCCCCTGCAGCCGGAGAAGGGGGATCGTCTGGTCCTCGTGGGCAACACCTTCGCGGAACGGATGGATCGCTCCGGCTGCTTCGAGGCGCTGCTCCAGCAGGCTCATCCCGAACTCGGCCTGCGGGTGCGTAGCCTGGCCTGGCCGGGCGATACTCCGCTGCTGCAGCCGCGGCCGCTCGACTTCGGAACGATGGAGGAGCATCTGCTCGAGCAGGAGGCGGACATCGTCGTCGCCTGCTTCGGAATGAACGAGTCCTTCGACGGCCCCGACGGACTTGAGCCGTTCCGGGAATCGCTGCGGGAGTTCATCGTCTCGGTGCGCGATCTTGCTCCCGGCGGATCGGAGCCGGAGATCGTGCTGGTCTCACCCGTCGCCCACGAGAACCTGGGGGGCGACCTTCCGGACGGCAGCGAACACAACCGGGATCTCATCGACTACACCGAAGCCATCCGCACCGTGGCCCACGAGCAGGGGGTGCGCTTCGTCGATCTGTATTCGCCGACGTTCCATCGGATGCGTGCCTCCGGCACCGGTCCGATCACGATCAACGGCATCCACCTGAACGACGAGGGCAATCGGATCGCGGCCCTGGCCATGATGCAGGCCCTGTTCGGAGAACGTCCGGCTCCCGACTGGAATGCGATCGAGCCGCTGCGAAGGGCGGTCGTCGAGAAGAACCGTCAGTTCTTCCATCGCCACCGACCGATCAACTCGTACTACGTGATGGGCGGTCGCAAGAACCCCTTCGGGGTCGTGAACTTTCCGGCCGAGATGGCCCGACTCGACGCGATGATCCGGCACCGGGAGGATCGCGTCCACGCCATCGCGCGGGGAGAGGATCCCGGCCCGGTCCGGGACGACGGGATCGAAGACCTGCCGGTGATCGAGACCAACTACGCGGGTCCGGAGATCGTGTATCGCGATCCGTCCGATACGGCGGCCGGGTTTCGGCTGCCCGAGGGGTACGAGGCGATCTGCTTTGCGAGCGAACAGGACTTCCCGGAACTCGCGAATCCGGTCTCCATGTCGTTCGACGAGCGTGGACGCCTCTGGGTCCTCGTCCTCCCGACCTATCCGCAGTACCTGCCGGGTGTGGAACCGGACGACAAGCTGCTCGTGCTCGAGGACATCGACGGCGACGGCCGCGCCGACACCTGTGAGGTCTTCGCGGACGGGCTCCACGTGCCGACCGGGTTCGAACTCGGTGACGGTGGGGTCTATGTCGCGGCGCAGCCGAACCTGCTCTTCATGCAGGACACCGACGGGGACGGTCGGGCGGATACGAGCGAGACGATCCTGCACGGCTTCGGAACGGAGGACAGTCATCATTCGATCAGCGCCTTCGAGTGGGGGCCCGGAGGCGGTCTGTACTTTCAGGAGGGCACCTTCCATCATTCGCAGGTGGAGACTCCGCACGGACCGGTGCGGGTACGGGACGGAGCGGTCTTTCGCTACGAACCCCGGACCGGCAAGCTGCGCGTGCATGTCTCGTACGCATTCGCCAATCCATGGGGCCATGTGTTCGACGGGTGGGGTCAGAACTACGTCGGAGATGCATCCAACGGAGCCAACTACCTCGGGGCCAACATCGCCTCCCGCATGTCCTACGACCGCAAGCACCGTGGGGTTCCGTCGTTCAACGACAAGGGTATCCGTCCCACCGGCGGCTGCGAGGTGGTCTCGAGCGAACATCTCGGCCCGTCGATGCAGGGCGACTATCTGCTCACCAACGTGATCACGCTCCGGGGCATCCGGCAGCACGATCTGCTGGACGACGGATCCGGTGTGGCCGGCCGCTTCCAGCACGATCTGCTGGTGTCCGACGATCCGTCGTTCAGGCCTTGCGACATCCAGGTCGGACCCGACGGCGCCCTCTGGTTCGTCGACTGGTACAACCCGCTCATCGGACACATGCAGCATTCGCTGCGGGATCCGAACCGGGATCACGCCCACGGACGGGTCTGGCGCATCGTGCGGACCGGATCACCGTTGTCCAAGATCGTGGACGTGTCGGACCTGTCGCCCGATGCGCTCTGCACGGTGCTCGAGCATCCGGAGCGCCGTACACGCGACCGCGCCCGGCTCGCACTGCGACGTCCGCCCACGTCCGAGGTCGCCGCGGCCGTCGATGCATGGCTTGCTCGGCCCGAAGCTACGGAACACGACCATCTCGAGGGACTCTGGGTGCTGCAGAACCACGACGTGGTCGACGAGGCACGACTGCAACGTGTGCTCGGCAGTTCAGATCCTCGCGCCCGCGCCGCCGGTGTCCGGGTCCTGTCGGCATGGGCCGATCGACATCCCGATACGGTTCCACTGCTGATGGACGCCGCCAACGACCCGTCGCCACGCGTGCGACTCGAGGCGGTGGTCGCCGCCTCCTGGCTCGATTCGCTCGAAGGTGCGGAGATTGCGCTGGAGGCGTCCAAGCATTCCACGGACCGGACGCTCGACTATGTGCTTGAACAGACCATCGTCGAACTCTCACCCCACTGGACCAGAGCACTGCAGCAGGGTTGGGCATACGCGGAAGCCAATCCCGGTGCGATCGACGATCTACTGGTTTCGGTCTCCACCGATGCACTGGTCAGGATGCAGCCGCTGCCGGCCGTGCATCGTGCCGTGTTGCGTCGGGCGGATGCGCCGCTTGAACGGCGACGAGTCGCCCTGGATGCGGTTGCGCAGGAAACCGGCACCGGCGTTGCCGCGTCCTGGATGCTCGAATTGGAGCGGGACGACGCCCGGACCGGTGGCCCGTCCAGCGAACCGGGTCGACTTCTGGCCGCGATGGAGGCGACGGATCTCGAACCGGTGGGGGACCGGATCGATCCGGCCCGAGGTTCGGCACGACTTGAACCCACGCGTGAAGCGCTGCTTGCCGCTCGCATGCTCGTCGACGGTGATGCGACGGCCGTGCTGTCCGGCGATCTGGATGAACAGCAGGTGCATCGGTGGCTGCGAGCCGTCCGACTGCTTCCCGATGGCGCCGTCCGTGATGCGGCGAACGAGCGGGTGGCGGAACTTCTGATCGATCCCGGTTCGTGGCGACCCGATGGGTCGTCCCGCGACACGTCGGTTGCCGGACGGTACGTTCGCATCGATCTCCCCGGAATCGAACCGTTGACGCTGGCCGAGATCGAGATCGAATCCGCCGGTCGGAACATCGCACTCGGGGGCACGGCCACCCAGTCGTCCGAAGCATGGGGTGGTGTTCCCGGTCGTGCCATCGACGGAGATGCAAGCCCGTCGTACGGATCGGGGTCCCAGTCCCACACCATCGAAGGCCGCAGGGATCCGTGGTGGGAGGTCGACCTCGGCCGCGCCCATCCGATCGATTCGATCCGGATCCACAATCGGCAGGATGAACCGTACTGGAAGCGGATCGATGGATACACCATCACGATTCTCGACGATGATCGCGGCACGATGTGGCAGCGGACGGAACAACCGGCCAGTCGTGCGATGGTGGAACATCGGCTCAACGACGATCCGACCCACCGCATCCGCCACGCGTCGCTGCTGACGCTGGCCGATGGCGGCGCTGTGCCGTGGTCCGAGCCGCTCGGCGAGGTCGTGCACGGCATGGTGGAACCGATTCCCGTCGAAGCCCAGGACGATCCGGTACTCGTCGCCGCCATGACCGTCGGCGATCGTGAACCTCGACTCGCCTCGATGCTGACTGGGCTTCGGGTGCCGACGATCGAACTTTCTGCAGCACCCTATCGAATGGACTACGACCGCAAGGAGTTCACGGTCGAAGCCGGTCAGCCGGTGCGTTTGGTCCTGCTCAATCCGGATGACAAGCCGCACAATCTCGTCATCGGCACGCCGGGCAGCCTGCGCGAGATCGGTCGGAAGGCGACGCTGCTGGGCACCACCTCCCGTGCGAAGGGACGCCATTACGTCCCGGCAATGCGCGAGGTGCTTCATTGGATTCCGGTCGTCGAGCCGAAGTCCTCGGCGGAACTGGTGTTCACCGCACCGTCGGTTCCCGGAGACTACGTCTACGTCTGCACGTACCCGGGCCACTGGACGACGATGAACGGCGTCATGAAGGTTCGTGCGTCGGATCCTCCGGATCCTGATCCTCGCTGAATGCACTCGGCAGCAATCTGATTCCCACCTTGTTCGCACCCGCCACGGCCACCGGCAGCAGCAGCGTGCTGCCCGGAATAAGCGTGAAGAAGGTTCCCATACCGGCCAGCCGCAGAAGATCACCGAACTGCTCGTTGGCGCGCTTGATCTCCTCTCGGGTGGCATCGCCTTCCATCGCGCGGTTGTAGATCTCGAACATTTCGCGGGTCTCCTCCCGCTCCTGTCCGAGGTGCTCCTTGAGCCGCTCGAAGCCGGCCCGTGCCTTCTCCCGCTGGGCCGACAGACGTTCGGTGAACGATCGCTTGGCCTTCTCGTCATTGATCGGTGGTTCGTCCGGGTCCATTGGTTCGGGCTTGCGTCGCGTCATGCTGGTTCCGAGGGGTGATCTGGTAGAGTGTGGGTTCGAACTTCGAACATCAGGAGGGTACGTCATGACACCGCTTCTCGCTCTTGCCGCAGGGACCATCGTCGCCATCGCCGTCGGCGGCTTCGTCCTGCTGCTGGTCTTCTGGAGCATCGCCGCCTACAACAAGCTTGTAATCGGCCGGAACCGCGTAAAGAACGGATTCGCCCAGATCGACGTGCAGCTCAACCGTCGGTACGACCTGATTCCCAACCTCATCGAGACCGCAAAGGGCTACATGAAGCACGAGCGGGAGACGCTCGAGGCCGTCACCGAGGCCCGCAACCAGGCCGCTGCGGCGTCGCAGGCGGTGGCCGGTGATCCCACGAATGCCTCCGCCATGCAGGCGCTGTCCGGTGCGGAGGGTTCGCTGCTGGGGGCTCTCGGGAAACTGAACGTCACCATGGAGGCCTATCCGGATCTCAAGGCGAGCGCGAACATGCTCCAGGTCCAGGAGGAACTGACCACGACGGAGAACAAGGTGGCATTCTCCCGGCAGGCCTACAACGATGCGGTGATGCAGTTCAATGTCCAGCGCGAGTCGTTCCCGAATTCGATCATCGCGAACATGTTCAACTTCAACGAAGCCCAGATGTTCGAGGTGAAGGACGAGGCGGTTCGCGAGGTTCCGAAGGTGGACTTCTCCTGATCCCGATTGAGGAGTGCCCGTTCCGTGGCCATGGACTTCTTCGCAGCTCAGGACAGGGCGAGAAAGCGTACCGGAAGGCTGGTGCTGTACTTCGGTCTGGCCCTGCTCCTCATCGTCGCGGTGCTCTACGCCGCGGCCATGATCATCTTCAACGTCGGACTTGATCGGCAGGAAGGTTCCTACGAACTGCTGAACTGGCCGGTGCTCGGCGGCGTGACCCTGCTCTGCGTGGTGATCATCGGAGGCGGCAGCCTCTTCAAGATCCTGCAGCTCTCTTCCGGCGGCAGCGTCGTCGCGCTGTCCCTTGGCGGCAGACTCATCGATCCCGACGGGGCGGACGCGGACGAGCGACGCGTACTCAACGTCGTCGAGGAGATGGCGATCGCCTCCGGCGTTCCCGTGCCACCGGTCTACCTC
>MDTD01180401.1_pt1 | contig 14497 bp, 15 predicted proteins | sample 811221 | NCBI WGS metagenome assembly MDTD01 (sample SAMN05326646, study PRJNA326480) | marine metagenome | isolation source: seawater | place: Pacific Ocean: South West | collected 2011
GGTGCCCACATGAAGAAAGTAACCATGGAGTTAGGTGGTCACGCTCCTGCTATAGTATGCGAAGATGCGAATTTAGATGTTGCATTAAATGTTCTTGTTGAGAATAAATACCGCAACGCAGGACAAGTATGTGTATCACCAACAAGATTTTTAATTCATGAAAACCTATATGATGAGTTTGTGGATCGCTTTACTGATATGTCTAAAAAAATAAAAATTGGTAATGGTTTAGATCCAGCCACAACAATGGGTCCGCTTGCCCATGATCGAAGAGTAGAAGCAATAGAGGGGTTTGTAAGTGATGCAGTAAGTAAAGGTGCTAAGATAAAAACTGGAGGTAGTAGAATAGGTAATGAAGGTTATTTTTTTGAACCTACAGTTCTCACAGATGTCCCATTGGATGCACGAATGATGAATGAAGAACCATTTGGGCCAGTTGCACCTATGACGCCATTCAGTGACTTTGACAGTGCAATAGAAGAGGCCAATCGTCTTGACTACGGTCTTGCGTCTTATGCATACACATCTTCTGCAGAGACAGCTGAAAAACTTGGATCGCAAATCGAAAGTGGTATGGTATCAATCAATCACCACGGAATTGCCCTTATTGAAACACCATTTGGTGGGGTCAAAGACTCTGGCTATGGTTCAGAAGGTGGGCAAGAGGGTATTGAAGGGTATATGAATACAAAATTTATTACACATAAAACAATTCTATAGGTATACAAATATGGATAAATTTAATCTCCCTGAACCTGTGCCTGCCAATGGTAATTATGCACCATTCCACATTGATGGTGATCTTGTTTATGTTTCAGGTCAATTACCAATTAGAGATGGTCAGCTTGTTACTGAAGCTGGAAGTAATAGTTTTATAGAAATTGCGCAGCTACAAATGGAAATCATTACACTGAATATTTTATCGCATGTCATGTCTGCGGTGAATGGTAATAAAAATAAGATTGAGTCATGCGTCAAACTAACAGCATATCTCGTGCCGCCTGATGGATTCTTTGAGCACGCTCTTATCTCAAATATTGGTTCAGATATGATAAATGATTTTTTGCAGCCAGCTCAAAATCACACAAGAACAACAATTGGCATTAAAAGTTTGCCGTTAGGATCACTTGTTGAAGCTGACGCTATCTTTAAAATAAGATAATCATTTATTGTAGTCTTATTGTGATAAGAATTCATCGATAATTGTACGGCAATTATGACAATTCTCATTTTCTATGCCGTTACCAAATGAGCCATGATCATCGTCACTTATAGTTACCAATTTATTCATAATTGATAAATTGCTTGCTGTTTTATGTATAACTTTTGACCCATAGCTAATTATACCTGTACCATCTGTATCACCCGACTCATAAGGAACTACCTCATCCCCAACTGAATGAATACTGATAATAGAGGGTTCACCTTCATGAATTAGATACGGTGATAGTAATGATCCTGCAATATTGATTACCTTACTGATTTCATATTTTTTTTCTGTAAATTTTGACATGAATGATTGTTTCTCTTTGGAAAGATTTGTGAATATATCACTCTCTGAAAGCAAAAACAAATCATCAACTGAATTTATATATGCATAATGAAGTGAGGTTAATGCACCTGCTGAAAAACCGCCAACAATAATTTCATGATTATCAATATTATAATTGTTAGAATCATGAATATAACGAATTGCACTATCCAAATCATCCATAGCAAATACTAATGATGTTGCGTAAATATCGTAATTGAGCTGCTCATGATATTCATCAGGTATAAGTCTGTAATTTAGATTACACACTGTAAAACCCTGTTTAACCAGATAGTTAGAATATTTAATAAAATCTTCTTTTTCACCATGAAGAAATCCACCACCGTGCATAAGATAAATAATTTTATTTTTTGCATCAGTTTTTGGTTGGTATAGATCTAATTTAAGTTGTTCAAGCTCTCCATTCTGATTTATTTTTTCAGCATAAATAATGTTTGAAGTTATCTTCGCAAAGTACGCTTGGGCATTAGATGCGTAAAGAAGAATAAATACAAGAGTAATAATTTGTAATTTTAATCTCATATAAAATAACTTAACCTAGAATATTGTTAATTCAATTTTTTTATTGCTTTTTGTGGTAATTTTTATAATTAGGTTATTTATGATTAATGAAATCCCATACTTAACGCGCAATTCTGGAAATATGCCTTGTGTAGGCCTGGGGACAATGTCTTATCCAGAACCAGAAAAAGCTATTGAGCTGATAAAGTATGCGCTAGACATTGGTTACCGCCACATTGATACTGCTAGAAAATATGGTTCTGAAAACTGGGTAGGGGATGCAATTAAAATGTCCAATGTACCTAGAGATAAATTATGGATTACAACTAAGGTTACAGAAGATAATGCTGCCCCTGTAGATTTTATGAAATCTCTAGAAAAAAGCTTGATGGCTTTAAATTTAAATTATGTTGATCTTCTTCTTATACATTGGCCATCAAGAACTATTCCCATAAAAGACACGGTTGGTGCGTTAAATAATGCAAAAAAAGAAGGGTTAGCTAGAAATATTGGTATTTCTAATTTTACGACATCATTAATTCAAGAGGCTGTGCATTGCAGTGAGGAGGAGCTTTATTGTAATCAGATTGAGTATCATGCCTATATAAATCAAGATAAAGTTCTGCATGCATGTGATAAATATGGAATTTTGGTTACTTGCCACGTACCACTGGCACGCGGTGTAATTTTAAATGATCCAATAATTCAAACCATAGCACTAAAACATAATAAATCATCCGCCCAGGTCGCTCTGAAATGGTTGCTTCAACAAACAAGAATATCAGTTGTGCCACGGGCTCTTAGTTATAATGAGATAGAGGAGAACATCAGTTTATTTGACTTTAATTTATCAGATGATGATATGGAGAAAATATCAAGTCTTAGAAATAATAATCTACGAGTCGTTGATCCAGAAATCAGGAGACCGCTTTGGGATTAACTAATAAAATAATCATTTTGAACTTATATTCTTCTTCCAAAAATTAGCAAACCACTCTAAGTAATCTCCATAAGCAACTGTTTTTAAATGTAAAGATTTCTTTATCTTATTTATTTCACCTTGCTCTTCAAGGTCAACATCTAAAGAGTCATTAATCCTATTAAGCATATTAAACATAGCTGCCAATATTGTCATTTCCACAATCTGCTTTTCTGTAAAAACTTCTTTTAGGTCTGCAAATAACCTATCATTTGAATTTGCCGTGTTATTTGTTACTGACTCTGCCCATTTAATTGCTAAAACCTCCTCTTTTGTAAAAAGTTCGGGGTTACTAAAGTCATTCAAAGACAAAGCCATGATATGCTCTTGTTCAATACCCGCAGCTTGACCTAATGCCGTATTATGTGCGTAGCAGTACTTACATGCATTTGTATGACTTGTTTTTATAACAATAAGCTCTTTAATTCTCCCCGAAATATCGGTCCCAAACCACTCTCTTTGAGCAGCGGAGTTAATCGGTAGCAAGGCCATCGCCAAGTATGGTGAATGGCTTAGAGTTTTATAGAAGTTGGGCACTCTACCCAATAAATTTGGCACTATATCAAAAAACTCTTTATTTTCTTCACTTAGATCTGTTTGTTGAATTAATTTAACCCTCGACATTTGTTTCTCCCTATTTTTTAAAAGTAAGATTGGTTAGGTCCCACAGGAGGTTGCCACTCACAATCACCAAATGGACCATCACTATTATTTCGAACATAAGCTATTCTGCCATCTGATACGCCTTCATTGTAATTTTTCGAAAAAAGAACCCTTTGGAGCCAATCGACTGTGTAATGATGACAATCTAGCTTACCCAAGTTTGGTATATTCCAAAGTGGATGGAATTGATCTTCAATGACCCACATTTCTTTTTTGCATGTAAGATCTTCAAAGACTTCAATGGCATCTTCAAGTGGACATAATGGATCAAATTCACCTGTCACAAGTAATGTCGGGCATTTTATTTTCTCAGAATATCCTTTTACAGTCATTTTCGAAGACATATCATCAAATTCCTCTTCATTTTCAATACCTGCCATGTACATGAACATTTGTTTAAATCTTGGTGATGACTCAGAAAAAATAGTATTGTTTGGATTGAAACAGGCAACACCACTTGCAATTGCCGCAGCTCTGTGGTCATAACTCGCAAGCCTTAAGGACCAATAACTACCCATGCTAACTCCATATATTCCAATTCTATTATTATCTATCTCTTTTCGACTTTGAAGGTACGTCATAACTGCAGCTCCCGCTCGCTCATAGTTATCACCAACCGCTCTAATTTTCTGAATATTTGAGTTACCTTGACCAGGTCCATCCATAGATAAGACATGCATACCTCTGTTTATGGCGAGATTATTCATCACTTTTGGGAAGTATTCCTTAGTTTGGTCCATCCCAGGCACATAAATTATACATGGTGCCTTTCTTCGATCTGGCAATAAATGCAAAAGGCAGGAGATTGTCTTCCCATCATCAAATGGAACTTCAACTCGTTCAATAGGGTAAGGAGAGAGCTCACTGCGTCTATCAACCATTTCTTTTAGCTTATTAGTCAGACTTATTTTGATTGGGTTATCATCAAAATAAATTGGATGTTGTGCCATCCTGTATGACTCTACAGCATGTTCAAAATGCTCTAATGCTGTCATCTTAAAACCTTGTTTAAGAGCTTGCTTTGCTAGAGATTCATCGTGTTCAGCTTTTTGTTTCCACATCTTTGGTAGCATTCTATAGTTATGAGCACGTTTTGGTGTTTCCCAGTCGTCTCTCTCAAAATTCTGTACACGTCCTCGCATGTTCAAAGCCAAATCAAGCATCCATTGTTGATTATCTCTTTTAGTTCTCAAGGTTCTCATTTGTATCTCCCTAAAAAATACTAAGTCTTCACTTTGTTAAAATATATTATAATATTAGGTTATTGATTTGATCTTGCAACGAATAAATGTTCTTATTTTATTTGAGATTTATTAAGATGATAAAATGCACAAATAAACCATTAAATGGATCAGGGCTGCTTGCCATATTTTGTGATCTAGATTACAAGGATCAAAAAGAATTTCATCCATGGCTTCTAAATGAAATGTTTCCGGCTAGATTAAAAATAGGCTTTAATAGTTGCGCATGCTTTGAAAAAGTAAGTGGAGATGGGCAAAAATTTCTTACACTTTATGAAGTTGATAATATTGTCTACCTGTATGATAAGCCTTATCAAAAGTTACGAGAAAATAGATCGCAATTAGACATGAAGTTTCATGAGAGGTTTCAGAACCCATCTAGATACATTCTCACACTTATACCACCATTGATAGAAAAAGATCATAATGGTTTTTTAGATTATATTAGGATCTCAAGACAAAATATCTCTGATGTTGATATCCAAAAATATCATTCTAATTTCATTGCTGATATACATAACGGAGGCGAATTACCTCTTAGAAGGTATGTAACCGTTGAAGGGGAATACAATAATATTATTATAATTGAAGCTGAAAAAATTGATAAAATAATTGAATATGACATCAACAATGAGATATCATCTTATGGTGATCAAATAGATGCATTATATAAACGTGAGATCCAATCGTTATAAAGGTAAAATAATGTCTATAAACTATGAGGATTTAAGAAACCTATACAGAGAACCAAGGCCAACGTCTATAGCAAAGGTTCAATATAAAATTGATCATCATTGTAGGGAGTTTATCAGCAAATCACCCTTTATAATTCTGGGTACAGACGGTGATGTTTCCCCCAAAGGTGATTTCCCTGGATTTGTCGATGTCTTGGATGATAATACAATTGCGATACCAGATAGATCGGGTAATAATCGTCTCGACTCATACATAAATATTCTGGATAACCCGAAAGTTGCGGTTATGTTTCTAATACCAGGTATTAATGAAGTCCTTAGAATTAGGGGTGTAGCTGAAATATCTAGAGATGTAAATTTATTAGAAAAAATGGCTGTGAACGGAGAAAAGCCGAAAACTGCACTAATCATAAGAGTTAACGAAATATATCTACATTGTGCAAAAGCAGTTGCGCGTTCAGATATTTGGAACCCTGATAAATTGGTTAAAAATTATTCAACTCGAGAAATGTTCGCGGAACACGTCGGTAAATCTAAAAAGGAATTCAGTGACTACTATGATAGTGCTACGGAAGAGGCATTAAAAAACGAAGGCAGAAAATAATCACCTTGTTCAGTTAGAATAAATTTCTACTTATTGCAACAGTCACAACACCAACTATCATTGAAAGAAAAATGTTTTTTGTTTTATGCATGCATATTGCAATTAAAAAAATTGCGAGTATACCAGCTAATCCTTCTCTTAAGACAACTGGAGTTACAAATGATAACAATAAAGTAGGTGGTAAATAATCTAAAAATATTCGTATTTTACCATCATTAGATATTTTATCTGACAATAATAATCCAGATAATCTTAATCCATAAGTACCAATCGATACGAATAAGATGATTATTAGGGCATATAACTCATAATTATTCATATTTTTTTGCCTCTAAAACCACGCCAACCAGAGAGCCAGCAATTGCACCTAATACAATATATAAGTTACCACCAAAAAAATACTCACTAATATAGGCAATTAAGGCTGCAAATAGCCACGGAATAAGATTTCTTTTATCCTGATACAAATTAAAACATAAGGCTGTAAAGATTGCAATGAAGGCAAAATCTAGTGCATATTTGGACGGGTCATTTATGAACCCACCAAATATATACCCTAGGTATGTGCCGGTAGACCAAATAGTAAATAAACATATTCCTCCACCGAATAAGAAGAGTGGTGTTATGTTTTCATGCTTACTTCTCTCTATTGTGACTGCCCAATTTTCATCAGCAACTAGATGCATATATATAAATTTATCCTTCATTGAACTTTTTTTAAACAGTCGATTAAGAGATGCGCCTATGAGAAAGTATCTCAGATTTATTAATAATGCTGCAGCAACAATTGTGAATATCTCTGAAATATTATTCCACATATCAACGATAATGAATTGTGATGTACCCGCAAATATAAAAACATTCATGAGTGTCAATTGATAAATCTCAACACCTTTTTGTGCGCATATCATTCCTAAGACAGCGCCATAGGCAAATACACTGAGACCAATTGGAGTATTTGCTTTTGCCCCATTGATAAAATCACTTGAAATATTGATGTTTACATTCATGTTTAAAGAAAAATTTAAAATAGTCATTAATATAAATTTTGTTACAACATAACAATTTTTCTCTTGCAAACAATTTAAAATAAAATAAATTTGATACTTAGGGATAAATTAGGGATGTGTTTATGTATTAAATACCTCAAATTTACTTTATGAAATTAACTTAACAGAAAGGGAGGTTTCGAAATGAAATTTTCTTATTTACTAAAAGGCATTACTGCATCAGTATTTGGTGCTGCAATGCTATTAACTGGCGGAACAGCTCAAGCTGACTATCCTTGTAAAGAAGCTACATTCATTGTTCCTTACTCACCAGGTGGTGGTTCTGACCAAATGGCCAGAAGACTTGTACCTGGCTTAGAAGAAGCTCTGGGTGTTGGCGTAAACATTGTATACAAGACTGGCGGTGGTGGCGCAGTAGGATTTAGTGAGTTACATAGATCTGCACCCGATGGTTGCACATTCTCCAATACTGTTGTTCCAAATGTTATAATCAGCTCAAAAGGTGAAGGTGTTGGTTATAAACCTGGAGACTTTGAATATATAGGTATGACTGAGTCATCAGCAGGAACACTTATGGTTCCAAAAGATAGCAAATATAAAACTATCGAAGACTTTATTGCTGCTGCAAATGAAAATCCTGGTATGTTAACTGTTGCCGGAACAGGTGGTAGTGGGCTATCACGATGGAACCAGTTAGAGTCTGTTCTTGGTATAGAAACAACATATGTTCCAGTTGGCGGTGGTGTCGGTAAAATGATACCGATGCTTGCAGGTTCACACGTTGACGGTGCCGCTACTGGTGCAAACCATGCGACAAAGCATAAAGGAATTGTTGATGCTATTTTAGTTGCTGGCCCAAATGAAGTACCAACTCTTCCAGGTGTACCTAACGAACCAGATTGGAATTATGTTATTACTTGGGGCCTAATGGCACCTCCAGGAACTCCATCGGATATCGTTGCAACACTAAATGCTGCATTAAGATCAGCTGCTTCTGATCCTGCTGTGCAAGATGCTCTTACTAAGGGCGGTTATGTAACGCATGATATGACAGTTGCTGAAGTTAATGCGTTTATGGATGCTGAGATCGCAAAATACGCAGATTAGCATAAAACGCGACCTAGAATTACTCATAGCTCAAATCTGAGCTATGAGATTTCTGGGTATCAATATACTTCCATGAATATTGACTAACTCAGGATTACGAAATGTTTGAAGCCTTTTTTATGGCTATTAGCCCAACTTATTTGATGTATATGACAATTGGCGTTTTGTTGGGTCTTGTTGTTGGAACCTTACCAGGTTTAACCGCAACTATGGGAACAGCACTACTTGTTCCATTCACATTTGGTCTGCCAACAGGTGAGGGTATTGCAATGTTGGGTGGATTATATGTATGCGCGATGTTTTCTGATGCCATTCCTGCATGTCTTGTCAATACACCGGGAACTCCCGCAGCAATGGCAACAGGTTTTGACGGTCATCCCATGGTAAAACAGGGTAGGGGACAAGAGGCAATTGTGGCCGCGTGCTTTAGTTCCGCGCTCGGTACAATATTTGGTGCCGCTTGTTATTTATTACTCGCTTGGCCTATGGTATCAGTTGCGTTGAAGTTTGGCCCACCTCAATTTTTTTGGCTAGGTGTATTTGCATTAACTATAATTGGTAGTCTTGCCGGCAAATCAATACTAAAAGGTCTTGCAGGCGCAGCTATTGGTATAATTATTAGTTGTATTGGTATAAGTCATGCAGCCGAAGTAAATAGATTTACATTAAATATTCCAGAATTAAGAGGTGGCGTGTCTCTAGTTGCGGCTCTAATCGGAGTCTTTGCGGTGCCTCAAGTATTAAGTATGATTTTAAACCTCCGGAAAGAAGAGTATGTGGCTGAATATAAGCCAGAAAAAGGCGTAATTCTGAAAACAATAATAAAAGTAATATCTGCTCCAATACATTTTCTAAGATCAGGTGTCATTGGTGCATTTATTGGAATATTGCCAGGTGCAGGAAGTCCGATTGCCGCTATTGTCTCATATAATGAGGCTCTAAGATGGAGTAGAGATAAAAGCCAATATGGTAAAGGTGATGTAAGGGGTGTTACTGCATCCGAGATTGCAAATAATGCTGCAGCTCCAGCTGCAATGATACCACTTGTAACACTTGGAGTACCCGGATCAGCTCCGGCAGCAGTTATTGCAGGTGCTCTAATGTTACGTGGTTTAAACCCAGGACCGGAACTATTTGGAACAAATGCCACACTGGTTTATTCCTTTGGATGGTCATTATTGATAGCGGGCATCGTGGTGTTTTTTATTGGCATGCTAGCAACTCCAATTTTAGTGAGGATAATAAAGATACCACTTAGACTTCTAGCCCCACTTATAATGTTTTTGGCTATAATTGGCGCCTATGCAATTCGAAATAATGTCTTTGATGTTTATTTAATGCTGGTTATTGGTCTTTTTGTCTTTCTTATTAGGCCACTTGGCTTTCATCCCGGTCCAATTGGATTAGGTTTTATTCTTGGACCAATAATTGAACCATCTCTTGTGCAGGCGCTGTATATATCGCATGCGGTTGGAGTACAACGAGTATTCTTCAGTGGATCAGTCAGCATTATTCTTATAAGTCTATCGATAATATCAGTTTCAGCTGTTGCAATATCAAGATACAGATCGAGGAAAAAAATAGATGCAACGTAAATTATTAAAATATATGCAAGACAGTGATGTCGCAATTACCATATTATTATTTGCAATCGCTATACTGTCTATTAGGGGTGTTCCTGATAATATATGGGATGATTATCTATATATCGATTGGGTTTTTCCTCTGGCCTCATCTTATATCCTATTCATTATAGCCAGTGTATTTCTAATAAAATCAATACGTAAAATTATAACAAAAAAAATTGATACTGACTTAAAGATTAGCAAAAAAGAGGTTCCATCAATTATTAATGTATTAGTTTATACCATAATATTATTCCTTTATCTTGTGTGTCTATTCGCTTTTGGTTTCTGGCCTGCAAGTCTATTACTATTATGGACGGGAATATTATATTTTAGACCAGAAAAGAATTTGAACTCAATAATGAAGTCTCTTGGAATAGCCCTAATTACGTGCTTAATTGCGTATGTTGTTTTCAGCTCGGGCTGGTTATTCTATGTACCATTTCCAAAATCACGAATATGGATATAGGATAAAAAGTTATGTCTCGACCATACTACAAAACTGATCCAGTAACCGGCGGCGGTCCAGCGCAATATATCAGTGCTGAACATAAACTTAATGATCCTTGGAAAGAGCAATCACACAATGTAAAATTAGTCGGTCATTCAAATCTGAATGGTTGGGGTGATGCATTTCAAATCCAAGTTTCAAAAGGTATATGCTATGTAGCAGCATCAGGTGTCAATGGGCACGACGGACTTACAATACTCGATGTAAGCGATCCATCCAAACCAATAATTTTAAATCAAATTTCAGACTCACCAGGTGCACGAACGCACAAAGTCCTAAAGATTAACGACGATATCATGATAACAAATTCAGAACTCAGACCCAATTTAAGAGAAAAGTATCCAGAATTAAAGGGTGGGATGAAAGTATTTGATATATCTGATCCAATTAACCCAAAATTTCTTAGATATATTGAAACAGACGGAATGGGGATTCATAGGCCAATTTATGATAGAGACCGGAAGTTAATGTATAGTTCTGGTTACCGAGACGGGTTTGATAAAAAAATTCTTTTAATTCATGATATGAAAGATCCAGCAAATCCTGAGTTTATTGGACAAGGATGGGTTGAGGGTCAAAAGAAAGGTGAGAATTACACTTGGGATAATTCTATTGTTCAGAATGAAGCGTGGTGTCATGAAGGTAACCCATGGGGGAATTATGTTACGGCTGGCTGGTGGGATGGAGGTATTGTATTATTTGATTGCACAGACCCAAGTCAACCAAAGTTTAAATGGAGACATAATCCACATGAAACACATGGTTGGGCTGGTTGTTATCATAGTTTTCTAGTACCCAAGGGGTCTGAATTTGGTATTGTAACTCAAGAAACCGTCACAGTTAATTGTGAACATCCGCCAGCGTTTGTTACATTTTACGATCTAAGAAATAGAGATATACCTCTGCCCGTTAGTACATATATGCCATTCGAAACTGACCCATTAGATATGCGACCCATAGATACCAAATGGAGTAAAACTGGGTCAAGGCATGGCGCTCATAATATCTGGCTAGATATGGAAAAGGATGATCTGATATATATAGCTTGGTTTAATGCAGGATTACGAATTATTGATTGGAGCAATCCATTCTCACCAAAGGAAGTTGGCTATTACATTCCAGCTGGTAACAAGGAGCGCTGTTGCCCTCAAAGTAATGATGTATTTGTAGATCGTGAAACTGGACTCATCTATATGTCTGATAGGTGGGGACTGGGTTTGCATATCCTCGAATATACTGGTCAATAGAATATATTTGTAAAAATCCTAAATACCTCTATAATTATTAATATTGTCTTAACGTTTATTTAATAGGGAGGTAAACATGACAAAGAAAATTTTTGGGCTAAACCTTCTTGGTTTGGCTACATTTCTCGCTTTAACTATACTACCAATCAACGAGTCTAATGCAACCATCAAAATTGGCGCCTCAATGCCACTTACAGGAAACTTTGCTGTTCCTGGATCGAAGCATTTAGAGGGTTATGAGATGTGCGTTGATATCATTAATAGACATGGTGGCTGGTTAGATCAAGAAGTCGAACTTGTTGTCAGTGATAACAGATCAGATACTGAGACTGCTATCGCACAATATGAAAGATTTATTAACGTAGATAAGGTGGATCTAACCTTTGGAACTTTTTCAAGTAAATTAACGTTTCCAATATCACCGATCTTAGCTAAATATAATGCGATTCATCCAATTCCATCAGGTGGTGCGTTGAGAATTTTCTCACAAGGCCACAAGAATTTATTTTACTTCCAGGCCAGCGCAGCTGAGTATGTTGGAACGAATATGGTTGGATTAATTAATGATCTGGTTGAAGATAAGCCGACCAAGGCTGCGGTTGTTCATGCTGATGACTTTTTTGCAAACTCCATCGCAACAGGTCTGCTTGGTGAAAAAGTTGTTATGCCGGGTAGTGGTGAATTAGTTGAAGATTTATCACCAGGATATATTAGATCAGCTGGTATCGAACTTGTATATCACGAGCAGTGGCCAGAGGAAGGTTTTTCAGATTGGCTTGTTTTAGCAAACTCAATAAAGAATTCTGGTGCTGACTTAGTGATCGGTCTTATGGCCTCACCTGAAGAGGCAACGCAGTTCACGAGAGCACTAAAAACTGTTAGGCACAACCCTAAGCATATTCTTCTATCTCAAGGAACCCAAAAAGAGTTCTATGAAGGTCTTGGGGATGATGCAAATGGTGTGATTATAATGTCAGCTTATCATCCAAAAGCTCCATTTAAAGGCTCACTTGCAGGTATGCAAATGAATAATGCTGATTTCGCTGCCGAGTATCACATCACAACTGGAAATAAACCAGATGAGGATGTTGCAATTACTTTTGCTCTATGCCAAGGTATAGACCAAGCTGTACGCGCAACTGGTTCAGTTGATGATCAAACTATAATGGATTGGTTACACGCAAGAACTCCTGAGGACCCAGTAAAAACAGTACTCGGTAATTTTGCTTGGGATAACAGGGGGCTTCCTTTAGGAAAGTCATTCCTCATGGTTCAATGGCAGGACGGTGGTAATTTGGAATTTGTATATCCAACAAATGAATTTGATACCGCTGAAATAGTTGATCCTAAACCAAAATGGTAATCATCTAAAATGTATGCGGCCAATTTACTTTGGTCGCATATTTTTTATGGAAAATAAATGATATCAATCAAACATGTAACAAAACGCTTTGGTGGAATCGTTGCTGTTGACGACTCTTCATTTGATGTTTCCAACTCTACAATATGTTCATTAATTGGGCCAAATGGAGCTGGCAAAAGCACATTATTCAATTGTATTTCACGCGTATATCCAATTGATGAGGGTGAAATATACCTTGGCGATACAAGGATAGATATAATGCCAGCCCATAAAATTGCTAGATTGGGTGTAGGTAGATCGTTCCAACTAACTAGGGTATTGGATGAATTATCCGTAACAGAAAATTTATCACTCCACACAGCTGCAGGTTTTGATTTTCATTTGCTCAAAGCTGGAGTTACCAAAGAGGATAGAGTTCGTGCTGAACAAATTATGGAGTTCCTGAATATTACACATATTCGAGATTTACCTATGAAGGAGCTATCATACGGTCAAAAAAAATTATTGGATCTGGGCTCAGTACTGATGTCTGATCCAAGGGTCATTTTACTTGATGAACCTGCAGCGGGGGTAAACCCGAGACTGTTGGAAACAATACTTGACCGAATCTTGGTGCTAAAAAAACAGGGTAAAACAATTCTACTTGTAGAACATAATATGGATTTAGTTATGGGCATTAGCGACAAAGTTGTGGTCATGGCTGCAGGATCAATTATAGCAAGTGGAACACCCAATGAAGTTCAAAATGATAAGCAGGTTTTAGAGGTATACTTAACAGGATAAATTTTTATGTCAGAATGTGTGCTTAAACTAGAGAATATTGTCGCGGGCTATGGCTATGGTCCTGATATTATCAAAAATATTCACCTGCAGCTTCATAAAGGCGATATTAAATGTATTATCGGCCCAAATGGAGCAGGTAAATCAACAGTTCTCAAGGCTATTGCTGGAATTATTACACCAAGAAATGGAACAGTATCATTCAAGTCTGAAAAAGGGGAGTTAGAGCTTTCTGGTATGGCAACATATGAAATAATGAAGACAGGCCTGTGTTTTATACCTCAAGATAGGTCACTTTTTAATACGTTAACAGTATCTGAGAATCTCGCAATGGCAGGCTATACTATTAAAGATAAGCAGGATTTGAGGGTTAGGATCGAAGAAGCTTTGGACACATTTCCCCGTTTAAAGGAAAGATTAACACAATATGCAGGTACCATGTCGGGCGGAGAACAACAGCAATTAATCTTCGCAAGGGCAATTATTTTGAAACCAAGAGTTATATTAATAGATGAACCATCTCTTGGGCTTGCACCAGCAATTGTTGAACAGGCATTCAAGCATATAGAAAATATTGCATCAAAAGGTGTCTCCATCTTACTTGTTGAACAAAATGCTA
>MDTD01188146.1_pt1 | contig 14496 bp, 10 predicted proteins | sample 811221 | NCBI WGS metagenome assembly MDTD01 (sample SAMN05326646, study PRJNA326480) | marine metagenome | isolation source: seawater | place: Pacific Ocean: South West | collected 2011
TGGTGCACCAAACCTGCGACGACACAGAAGTCCTCGAAGCGGCTTTGGCCGAAACCTTGGTGGCCATCGATAAATGTGCCCCTTCCGCCCTGCGGCAAACCAAAGCCTTGGTCATGTCACTCAATCCCAAAGATCTCTCCGAAGCCCTCGACCAAGCCGCTGTGGACTTTGCCATGGCCGCGCGCAGTGCTGAAGGCATGGAAGGCTTCGGTGCCTTTATCGAAAAACGACCCGCATCTTGGCAAAAGAAATAGGAGCCTGTATGACCCTCACATCTTTGCATCGATTGTTCATCGCCAACCGTGGCGAGATTGCCTGTCGCATCATTCGCACCGCTCAGGAGATGGGCATCACCACCTGCGTGGGCTACAGTGAAGCCGACGCCAACGCCCGATTTGTGCGCATGGCAGACGAAGCGGTCCTTCTGGGCCCCGCCGAGCCGGCCAAGAGCTATTTGGACGTGACCAAGGTCATCGAAGCGGCCCAAGAGCTACAAGCCGATGCCATTCACCCCGGATTTGGCTTTCTGTCTGAGAACACCGAATTCGCCAAAGCCTGTGAAGACGCTGGCATTATCTTTGTGGGGCCCAACAGTGCCGCCATTTTGTCCATGGGCAGCAAAAAAGAAGCACGTCACATCATGGAAAAAGCCGGCGTGCCCTGCGTTCCGGGCTTCGATGGCAAAGCCGATGACAACCTCAAAAAAGAAGCCGAACGCATTGGGTTTCCTCTCTTGATCAAAGCCTCTTTTGGCGGTGGCGGCAAAGGCATGCGACGCGTGAACAACATCAACGAGTTCGACGCGGCCCTCGAAAGAGCGAAATCCGAGGCCCAATACGCCTTTGGCAACGATGACATTATTTTGGAACGCCTGGTGGAAAAAGCCCGCCATGTGGAAGTGCAAGTCTTCGGGGATAAACATGGCAACATTGTGCACATGGGGGAGCGGGATTGCTCCATGCAACGTCGGCACCAAAAGATTTTTGAAGAAAGCCCTTGCCCGGTACTGCCCCAAGATGTGCGTGAAAACCTCTGTGCGGCCGCCATTCAAGCAGCCAAAGCAGTGAATTACGACAATGCGGGCACGGTGGAATTCCTACTGGCACCCAATAACGAATTTTACTTTTTAGAAATGAACACCCGCATTCAGGTGGAGCATCCAGTGACGGAGTGTGTGACCGGCCTCGATCTGGTGGCTTGGCAACTCAAGGTGGCCCGGGGCGAACCGTTGCCGTTGGTCCAAGACGACATATCCTTCCGGGGTCACGCCATTGAAGCACGGATTTACGCCGAAAACCCCCAGGAGCAATTTTTGCCACAAACCGGTTTGCTGCATCATGCGGCGTGGCCCGAAGGCTTGGGTATTCGTGTGGACACCGGTTATGACACCGGTGACGAGGCCACCCCTTATTACGACCCCATGTTGGCCAAAATTATCGTGTCTGGCGAAACCCGCGAAGAAGCACGCAACCGGTTGGCCTACGCCTTTTCACAAACCGCCTTGCTGGGGGTGCAAACCAATCTGGACTTTCTACAGCAGTGTTTGGTCAACGACGACTTTGCCAACGACAACATTCACACCACCTTTGTGGAAGAAAACATCGATGACTTACTTCCCACCTCAACGCGTGAAGAAAACGCGCAAGTGGCTTTGGCTGCCGCCCTGCTCAGCTGGCCTGATGTGCAACACCAAGATGGCTGGGGCAGCAACGCCGCTTCCAATTGGCCCATGAAAATCAAACACCAAGACACCCATTTTCAGGTGTCGGTACAGCAAAAGGACCAACGGCAATTTTTGGTGCAAGTGGATAATACCAGTTTTGCCATTCGCATCATCGATTTTAACCATGCCTCTTGTACGGTGTCTTTGGATGGGCAGCGAAGCAAACTCTTTGCCTTTAACAACAAGAACACCCTTTACCTGCAACAAGGCACGCAAACCGCCCAATACGACGATGTCACGTTCTTGCGTCTCAAAACAGAAGACGCCGCCAAAGCGGACCAAGTCACATCGCCCATGTCGGGTAAAGTGTTAAAGGTGCTGAAGTCTCAAGGCCATACATCTGAAAACGGAGAAACCTTGATCGTGGTGGAAGCCATGAAATTGGAACACCAACTCACCGCCCCCAGAGACGGGGTCATCGCTGCGGTACACGTGAAAGAAGGTGACCAGGTGGGCCCGGATCAACTTTTAATGGAACTCGAACCCCAACCCGAAGCCTCTTAGGAGATAAACATGAGTCAAGACAAAGCCGTACTCACATGCGCCCTCACCGGTGTTCTCACCGACCCCAATATGCACCCAGTGCCTGTCACGCCCGAAGAGATGGCCGCCTCCGCGAAAGAGGCTTTCGATGCGGGTGCATCCATCATGCACGTGCATTTTCGTTGCCAAGAAGAAGGCATGGGCCGCATGCCCAGTTGGGACCCCGAAGTGGGCGCCACCATCTGTGATGCCATCCGCGATGCCTGCCCTGGTGTGATCATCAACATGAGCACCGGGGTTTTGGGTGATGACATCAGCCAACAGGTAGCCTGCATGGAACGCATCAAACCCGAGATTGCCGCTTGCAACGCGGGCACCCTCAATTACCTCAAAACGCGTCGAGACGGGTCTTGGGCCTGGCCCCCCATGGTCTTCGACAATCCTGTGGACAAAGTGAACGCATTTGTGGATGCCATGAAAGCCAATGGTGCCATGCCCGAGTTTGAATGCTTTGATGTGGGCATCGTGCGCTCAGTGAAGCTCTTTGTGGAAAACGGTTTTGCGCCCAAACACCCGGACACCAACTTGGTCATGGGCGTTGCTTCGGGCATGCCTGCAGATCCACGCTTATTGGAAGTCCTGATGAGTTACTTGGTGGAAGGCACCAACTGGCAAACCACTGTCATTGGCCGACAAGATGTCTGGCCTGTGCACCAACGCACGGCAGAGTTGGGCGGTCATTTGCGCACCGGCGTGGAAGACACTTTCTATTTGCCCAATGGTGAAAAAACCTCCGGGAACGGACAACTCATCGAACACCTGGCCCAATGTGCTGCCAACGCGGGGCGCAGCATTGCATCTCCTGCTGAAGCCCGTGAGATGCTGCATCTTGGGGCTGCGTAAGCATGAGCCAGCTTTTTTACACCGAGGCCCACGACCATTTCCGTCGCAGCATCCGTGCATTCGTGGAAAAAGAAATCGAGCCTTATATCGAAGCGTGGGAGGAGGCCGAGTCCTTTCCCATCGAACTGTATCGTAAAGCAGCCGATGTGGGGCTTTTGGGGATTGGTTTCCCCGAAGCTTACGGCGGTGTGGAAGCAGATTTGTTCTACGGCTGGGTGGCCACCGAAGAACTGTGCCGCGCGGGCTCAGGGGGCTTGATGGCCGGTTTACTCAGCCACACCATCGGTGCTCCCCCCATTGCCAATATTGGCAGCGACGAACTCAAATCCAGAGTGTTGCCCGGTATTTTGAGTGGAGAAAAAATCAGCTGTTTGGCCATCACCGAACCCACTGGCGGCTCAGATGTGGCCAACTTACAAACCACGGCCCGGCGAGAGGGTGACCATTACATTGTGAATGGTGCCAAGACCTTCATCACATCGGGCATCCGCGCGGATTACTACACCGTGGCCGTTCGAACTGGCGGTGAAGGCATCGGGGGCATTTCATTGCTCCTCATGGAAAAAGACACGCCGGGTTTCACCAAAGAAAGCATTAAGAAAATGGGTTGGTGGTGTTCGGACACGGCCACCTTATATTTCGAAGACTGCAAAGTGCCGGCCCACAATCTCATTGGTGAAGAGAATGAGGGTTTCATGGGCATCATGCTCAACTTTAATTCCGAGCGGGTATTTTTGGCCGGACAAGCATTGGGGCTGGCTAAAACCTGTCTGCACGAAGCCACCGAGTGGGCCAAAGAGCGTCAAACCTTCGGAAAAAGCCTCATCCACCGTCAAGTGATTCGTCACAAATTGGCGGACATGCAAATGCGTATCTTGGCCACCGAGGCATTCTTAGAAAAGACCATTTGGAAAGTTGAAGAGGGCCTGATGCCCGTCACCGATGTGTGTTTGCTCAAAAACCAAGCCACCCAAACTTTAGAATTTTGCGCCAAAGAAGCCGTGCAGATTTTAGGTGGCATGGGCTACAGCCGCGGGACCAAAGTGGAGCGCATTTACCGTGAAACCAAAGTGTTGTCCATTGGTGGTGGCGCCGAAGAGATCATGAAAGAATTGGCTGTGAAACAAATGGGCCTTTAAAGCATTAATACGGCACTTCGCGACAGTCGGTTACTTCTAAAAATTCGTTCATAACATCGGCAAAAAGAGTTTCCATCGAAACGGCACCGCTTTGATTCACGGCCATGGCCACTGTTATTCCCGCCTCGGGCCAATGCCCCACCATGGCCATATAGCCTGGCAGACTGCCTTTTTGCCCCAACAGCTCACCGGGAATTTCAGTGGGATTACTAAACAATTGTGTGCCCATGCCGTAATCATCGGTAAACGAGAGCATCTCGCTGCGTTCAGGATCGCGGAGTACATCTTGGGTGGTGTTGAGCACATGAAACCATTCGGCAACTTCTTCCACATTGCTCACCAAATTACGATCGCCCCAATAATAGGCGCCTGCGTGATCTAAATAATGTTCAACTTGGTCTTGCACCCCTGGTGTGGCCTCATAACCTTTGATGACGTTATAACTTTCGCTGGTGGGGAACGCCGTTTTGCTCATGGAGTCGAGCCCCACATGGGTGTTTAGCCAAGCGCCCAAAGATCGCCATGAGTTGAGTTGAGCCACCGTTTCGATCACCAACCCCAACAAAACATAGTTCATGGCACAATAGGAACGCTCCCCCACTTGTCCCGAGCTGTCGTCAGGGACAAAGGCATCGATCTTGTCTTGGGGGGTGATGTCTTCGCCCAGACCTTCTTCGTAACTGCCGCGCAAACCGCTCTCGTGACGCGCCAGTTGCACTAAGGTCACATTCCCCACGTCGCCGAGGGGGCCGTAGATATCTTCAGACAAAAAGTCGCTCAACGGTTGGTTTAATTCAAGATCGCCCTCAGCCCGTAACACCAGCAGTCCAGCCGAGATGAACGTTTCAGTGATTTCTCCCATTTGAAAGGTGTCCTCAGCGATTAAGAACGTGGGGTCGGAAAGGTCAGAGAGCCCCGAGCCTGCCTTCACCGAGCGATAAATATTTTGGTAGGGGTACACCAAAGCCACCGCAATCCCAGGTGCTGCCGGGTCCACATTCAGTCTGACATTTTCCACTGTCGCGGTAAAAGGGCCAGTTAAGTCAACGTTTTTACATAACGGCTTCACTGCGGGTTCTTCGGGTGGCAGTTCTCCATCTCCGTCGCCATCGCCAGGTGGACAACCCAAAAGGGTCCCAAGTAATAAAGGCAAGACCACCAGACGCAAACATTTTACCAGGGCCACCATGAAACTCAATCCTGTGACGCAGGCGCCAATTGCGCTTGTTTGGCCAGTAGTTGTTTACGGTAGTTTGCGATCTCATTTTTTCGGTAGTTGCCTGACAAACCATCCAGTAAAAACAACGCTTCTTCCGTATCGCCGAGTAAATCACGAATCACCGCAAGATTGTAAATACACGCGGGGTCATCTGGGTTCTGTTGCCAATGGTTACGAAAAAGGATGCCTGCCACTTGAAGCTCACCCTCTTGAGCAAAAGCAATGGCCTCTGCATGGTCGGCGTGCTGTCGATCAAAATCGATTTGCCGGTCCACCACCATGGGACGCAAGTCTTCGACGAATAAGGTGACCGCCCGTTGGGCCGCCATGGCTCGTACCTTGTTGAGGTCTTGCTCATTCTCTGATTTGGCCAGCGCTGTGTATGGTTTTTCATCCAATAAGATGCGGCCATCTGTATCCACCACCGTGGCCGTGATGCCCACCACCCCAATGTACTGGGTCTCTTGGTTCATCGCAGCCTCACTGTTCTCGGTCTTCACCCGCCAATCCACCACATCGATTTGCAAGTAAACTTGGTCGCGGGTGAGCGGCATTTCTTCATTGCGTACCCAAACCCCATTCTCGTGAAAATCCAAAAACACACCGCTCTTGGTGAAATCGATGATTTTGTAATAGGGGTTGGCATCGATTTGGGCTCTTAACGCCCCGTAAACCACCCCTCGCTCTTTTTCCAAGCCTTCACCGTCCAGCTGTAGCATTTCATAGGCCCCCCGGGTGGACACCGGACCCGGCTCCCAAGCTTTCATTTGGGTGGCACAACCCATGAGCAGCAAGGCCCCCAGTCCGGTCATGCGGCCCAATTGGCGCCGATAAGCGGACATGCTTGGCCACGAACGGGGGAAAAGGCTCTTTAAACTGCTGTTCAAATGGGTGGGTTTCATGATCTTTTCAGGGTCTCCCACAGCATAGATCGCTTCTTCCCAGGGGTCATCTTTTCGGTGCTTTTCACACATCGCTGTTTTACGGGCCTTTTCTCTCTAAAAAACAGTCACTTGCAAGTCCGGCAATTGAGACTGGATTTCCCACGAATAATTATTTGCCCCAGGAGCGCCATATTTGAGCCCTGGCCCATATATAGATACAGTTGTGCTGGGCAATTTTGGGTGCCCGCACCCACCATCGGAGCAAAAATGGCTAAAATTGGGAATAACCGTTCTTCCGCAACCCCGAACACCTCCAGTGAACCGATCGAAAACGAGCGCAGCAAAACTCGAAAATCCGATGGATCGACCCGGGACAAGGCCGTCTACGAGACCGAAGAGGTGAAATACAAGTGGGATGTGACCACCGATAAGGTGGGCGATCGCCGTGGCTCAGTGGGCGGTGGACTCAATACGGGCGCCAACGAAGTGTATGGCAAAATCGATTTCAACGAAAAAACAGGACGTGCTGGCCTCACCGTTTCCAATGAACACACCGTGAACGATAACCTGTCGGTCCGGGGTGAAGTATCCAAAGATAACAAAGGCAAATTAGCGGGCGGCGTGGGCGCACGCCTGGGCAACGAACTGGGCTACTTGGACGCAGAGGTCAATGCCAATGCCAAAAGCAAACTCAAAGGCGGTACCATTGCTGGCCGTTACGATGTGACCGAAGATACCACCCTGCGCTTTCGTTATTCTGATACCAACAAAAGAAAAGCCACCGGATACATTGGCGCCTCTCACAATTTTGAAGATGCCGGCCGTGCCGACTTTGAAATCGGGCGCAACACCACCCGTGGCCGATATGCAAAAGCCTCTTACACCGGTGACGAACGCGGCAAACTCAAAGTGGAGCTGAACGAGAAAAAAGACAACAAACTGTCTTTTGAAGGCGAGCAAAAAATCGGCAACCTGCACCTGAACGAGCGCGTTCACGTAACGGGCAATGACCTCGATGCCTCTGCCAGTATTTACAATACCGAAACCGGTCATGCCGACGACCTCAACCTGTCGCTTTCCGGCGAAAAAGGCGCCAGAGACATCCGTGCCGATTGGACCGCCGCTCGAGATTTTGGCACCACGCGCACCTTTTACCGAAAATCTGACACTGGCGTGCATACGGGTGGTGCAGACCTTTCGCTCAATGTCACCGAAAGCGACCGCGCCCTGGTGGGTGGTGAAGTAAACAGTGACGGCTACGCCAAAGGCTATGTGGGCAGTGAACATGACATCACCAAGAACTACACCGTCGGGAACACCTGGGGTGTGGACACCGATGGCGTGCGTCATTACGCCCACTGGATCGACAGTCAAACCGACGACGCCCGTACCCGCGCCCGAATCAAAGTGGACCACAGCACCGATGGTCGCAAAAGCTTCACCGGATCTGCCTCTCACCTCGACAGTGGCGATCGGGACCACACCTTGAACGTTCGCCTCGATGCGGATGGTTCTGGGCTCACCGGCAAGGAAATGGAATACGTCCAAGACCGCCCCGATGGGCTCAAAGGTAGTGTGGCCTTGGGTGAAGATGGGGAGCAATTTTATGGTCGAGTGGGTCTCACCAAAGAACTCGAAGACGGCGACCGACAGACCTTTAATCTGAGTTTCAGCGAAGACGGCAACATCGAAGCCGAAGGCCGCGTCACCCATAACGTAGGTGATGACGTTGAGATGCACGCTGGCGTCCGAAAAAGTCGATATGGCGGCGCCACCGTTTCCGCAGGTGTCACCACAGACCTGGGTGAAGACGACGACTACAATCTCTCGATGGGTATCACCGCGAACACCAAAAACGAAAAATTCGCAGGTAACATTGGCGTGCGCCGTCGTGCCAGTGATGATCACATGGGCGTGGGCGCCAAGTTGGGTCTGTCCACTGACAAACGCAAGTCCAAATTGAGTTTTGGTGGCGATATTTCCACCAAAAATCTATTCGGCATTGACAATTTGGGCGGCAGCCTGGGCCTCGATACCAGCATTGAGCATTCCAAAAAGGTCGAAGTCAAAACCGGTCGCGGCGAGATTGGCCGACTCCGAGACGAAGTTTTGGAAGGCGCGCCCGAAGGGGCCAAATTCGTACGATACGGCATGAAGTCGAAGGCAAAAGCCGACGTGGGCGTGAAAATACCCGTAGGTGCTTTTTACGTGGACGGGGGCTTCAAAAGAGGCAACGACTACCAAGTGGAGTTCGTCAAACTCGAAGGCAACCCCGAATTGGGTAAAAGCCCTGATAAAGAGGAACTCACCATCCCTGGCACCGCCTCTGACCTGATGAAAATGAAAGCCGGTGAATCGGTCACCATCACGGGCACCAGTACCCACGGCTTCAATGGCGGTGGCGGCGTTGGTGCAAGTCTGGGCGATATTGGTCCAGTGGGCTTCGGTGCCACGGCCGGAATCAAAGCATCCTACGCGGTGACTGGTAAAACCAAAACCCACGTGACCCGCGGTGGTGATTCATCCGCCCGCATTGTGGTGAGCGCAGATGAAGACAAAACCAAGACCAAAGGGGTGGATGTGAGCATCGGCTTTGATGCCGACCTCCCCTTAGACAAAATCGGACCCGCCGGAGAAGTGGTCAATGGCGTCGTCAACACCGTACTGAACAGCTGGTTGGGCTTCGGCGTCAAGAAAGGCACCGAAACCATCAAAGGCGATGAGCGTCTTTTTGATGCGCGAGTGGATTTGAGCAAAGAAGGCACCCACGAAGCCTATGAGAAGGCATTAAAAGGCGATTACTCCGCTTTGGAAACCTTGGCGGCCAGTGATGAATCGGCAGTGAAAGTCGAAAAATCCATCATTTCCGAAATCGACGAGAAGGTGACCCCCACTGCCCTGCGCGGCTTGGGCATCTCTTTAGAGAAAGAGTCCCGTGAGCGTTTGAAAAGCAGTGACGTGTCCACCAAAAGTGGTGATTTTGAAGTCACCAGTGATTTGGACAGCAACACCAGAGAGAAAGATGGCTGGATCAAGGACACCAAGTTCACCGTGCGGGATTACACCCGTAACATCGAAGCCAAAGAAGGCTCCGAGTTGGGTCGCTACAAAGCAGAAGAGCATTATCTGGAAATCAACACCAGTAACTCCGATGCATTTACGTCCAAAGAAGAACTGAAAGAACGTCTGAGTTTGGCCAGTTACCTTCTGGGTGACGACAACAAAGACCTCAAAAAGTTCAATAAGAAACTCGACAAGCTCAAGAACCACCGCAAGATGTGGATTGGGCCTCGTAACGAACTGCGCGGCACCAAAGTGGATACCAAAGTAACCTTTTGTGACGGTGCGCTTGATGCATTTTCTGGCGTTCAAGAGGACCAAGTCTGGGCCGCATTGGCCAAAGCCGAAAAGCATTTCAACCCTGACAAACCAGCACCTTTGTGGGGCGACCCCAATAAGCGACTGGCCATCGACGCAGGTTTAGCAACGGAAACTTCCGGCGTTTTCCACGGCAGTCAACTCACCAAATCCGCCAAGAATGTCTTTGCCAAGTTTGAGCTCAACGAAAAGCGCGAGCTGGTGAAACGACTCGTCATGATCGGCACCATCCCCAATGAAGAGAAACGCAACGACCTGCTCCGTGAAACCTTGGCGCAAAACCCAGGTGACCCCACTTTGATTGGTGCCATCGCCGATTTGGTGGGCCGTGATAAACTGGACGTCTCGGTGAAGGTGGACAGTGATGCTGGACGTGGCGGCAAGACCTATGACTTGTCCTTGCGTGAAAAAGGCGAGCATTTCAAACTCCAGAAAACTGTTTTTGGGGCAGACCTCTAAGGGCCTTTACATCACGACCACTTCTGGGCCACGTTGAGGTCTTCTCATGGATAACCCAGTCATCACCGAAATCATCATGCCCTTTTTCGTGGCGCTGTTCATGTTCGCCATGGGCGCGTTGTTGAGGGTCAGTGACTTCAAACAGATTCTGGACTACCCCAAAGCCGCATTTTTGGGCATTGCCAACCAATTGCTGTTTGTCCCCTTCATTGGTTTTGCGACCATTTGGCTCTTTCCCCTCTCCACCGACTACGCCATCGGCCTCATGATTCTGGCAGCTTGTCCTGGAGGCGCCATTTCAAATTTGTTGGCATTGTTGGCCGGCGGCAATGTGGCCCTGTCCATCTCACTCACCTCCGTGAGCACCTTTGCGGGCGTGATCACCATTCCTTTTTGGACCGGACTCGCCTTTGAAGTCATCGCAGACCAAAACAACACCACCGAACTGCCCGTGGGTGAATCGGTGGTCACCCTGCTCTCCATCACCATCGTTCCGATTTTATTGGGCATGCTCTTTCGTCGGTATCAGCAAACCATGGCAGACCGTCTCGAAGACCCGGTTAAAAAAATTACCGGCATTTACTTGGTCATTTTAATTGGCGGCCTGCTCTTCAAAGAACGGCATCAACTTGGCCTTTATTTGAGTGTCTTGGGTCCCGCGGTGGCCTTTTTGAACATCGCCACCATGAGTTTTGGGGGCATCACCGCCCGGCTCTTTCGTTTGCCCCGGGCCGACACCATTACCCTTATCTTAGAGACGGGCATCCAAAATGCACTTTTGGGCATCACGTACGCCGCCATCTTGAAAGCACCAGAGATGGCGTTCCCCTCCGCCGTGTATGGACTGTTCATGTACATGGCCAGCGCCGCCATTATCCTGGGTACCCGTGTGATCTTTCCAGCTCCAGCTACGCCCGAGGATGGTGTGTCCCATAAATCTGACGCAAACGCGCCTGGTTAACGTGGGTATAAATCTCGGTGGTGGACAAATCGGCGTGCCCCAACATGGCCTGAACCGCCCTCAAATCAGCCCCTCGCTCCACCAAATGGGTGGCAAAACTGTGCCGAAGTTTGTGTGGCGAAATGTCCTTGTTGATACCAGCCAGCTGGGCGTACTGTTTGATGAGCTTCCAAAAGCCTTGTCGGGTCATGGGCTTTCCCCCCTGGCGCAAAAACAAATAAGGTGAGGCCTTGCCCTTTAAATAATTGGCGCGGGTGTCTTTCATGTAATCACTCACCGCCTCGGTGGCTCTGCCGCCTAATGGAATCATGCGCTCTTTGCGACCTTTGCCTTCTGTCATGATGAAACCACGTTCTAAGTCCACTCCCTCGCACGGCAAGTTCACGAGCTCTGACACACGTAATCCAGTGGCATATAAAACGGTGAGCATGGCATGATCTCGAATGCCTTTGGGCTTTCTGACGTCTTGTACCTCGAGCAAGCGCTCCACTTCATCGATTTCTAAGAAGCTGGGCAAAGCCCGGGTGGGTTTGGGCAGATCAACATTTTGGGTCGGATTGATTTTGACCAACTTCTCTTTTCGTAAGAAACGAAAAAACTGTCGCAAGGATACCAAGGCGCGCAATTGGGTTTTGGGCCTGAGTTGCGAACGACTCAAGTTCACCATCCAAGAAACCACGTGCTGCTTGTTTACCTCCTCTACTTGCAGCGTTTCTTTTTTTTGCACGAATTGAGAGAACTTCATCAAGTCGCGTCCATAAGACACCACCGTGTTCTCCGCCAACCCTTTTTCGGTTTGCAAATAAGCCAAAAAGTGGTCCACCGCGTCATCAAAATGCATGGCAGCCCTCGCGCTTTATGGCCAACATAGGCCCTGCGGTCGGATAGAAGTGTATCGCTTGTGAGTCACGCCAGGTCATGATCACCTCGCGAAAAGGCAGTTAGCGTTGGGGCACGTAATGGGCTTGTGCCTCGTTCAAGAACCGACGAACGCCTGAAATCACCCCATCGGCGATGGCTTGTTGGTATTCAGGCGTACGCAACCGTTTCTCTTCTTTGGGGTTGGAAACAAATGAACTCTCTACCAAAATGGCGGGCATGCGAGCCCCCAGCAACACGTAGAACAATGCGTGCCGCAACCCCAAGTCACGAACGTCGGGCCATTGTTCACGCAAGGAAGACACCACGTTCTGTTGCACCGCTTTACCCAAACGAATGCTCTCATTCACGTTAGATTTCATCATGAGGTCGGCCAAAATGAACTCCAAGTCGGAAATTTCATTTTCGTTCATGTCGTTTTCCCGGGCAGACAAACGCTTCGCGTACCGGTCATGGGCCACATTCAAGTAGTAGGTTTCCACCCCGCGCACCCGACGGTTCACGCTCGCATTGATATGTATGGAGATGAATATATCCGCTTCGGCCTCATTGGCCAATTCGGTTCGCTGCTTCAGTTTGAGGAACTTATCGGTGTCGCGGGTCATGATGACTTCCACTTCGGGAAGTTCTTCGGCCATGGTGGCCTTGATGCGTTTGGCAATGGCCAACGTCAAATCTTTCTCGCGGGTGCCCTTCATGCCAACTGCGCCAGGATCTTTACCACCATGCCCTGCATCAATGACCACCCGCTTTGTTTTGAATCCACTGGATGCCAGTAAAGCGCTGGCGTTGGCCCCTAAGGGCGGTGGTTCGGGTTTGGAGGTCGCTTTCGTGGGCGCTGGTTGTTTTTCGGCAAAAGCCTTCAAGGAAGACAATGGCTTGGCCTGAGCTAATTCGTCATGGTCGTGCCCTGCGTGTCCTTGGGCGGGGGTTCGGAATCCCATGGTGATGGAAAATCCGTGGTGGGTATCGGTCCCCAAAAGCATTTCACGATCATCGTTGAGCTCTGCCACCACACGGACGGTGGTGGGGTCATACTGTGCAAATCTCAAACGAATGATGCCTTGCGTGCCCACCCATTTGGACGCCCCCAGACCTCTGGATAATTTGGCGGGCTTCAGGTCTAGAAATACGCGACGCGGGGTATTTTGCCTTTTGGGAATGTCCCCTCGTTTCACTTCAACCGCGCCCGAAAAAATTAACTCCACCAGCTCTTGCTCTTTGTCCACCACAATTCGGCGCAACTGATGCTTCATGGGTGCATCTTGCTGGTGAACGACCGTTTTTGAATGGGCTGTGGACTCAGCCTTATCGGCCACCAACCGCTTTTCGCTCTGCAGTTCTTGCTTGAGTTGTAGCGCCTTGGGGTAAAAATCGGCTTTGGTACGGCCCATATTCACGATTTGCTCGAGCAGGGCCATGGCGCCTGTGCGGTCACTTTCTAAATCTAACTTGAGAATGGCCGCCCGGTACAGCGCATCATCGACCAAAGAACTCTTGGGAAACTTCCGCCGCAGCTGCTTGTAAGCACGCGCGGCCTGTTGGCGATCCACTTTCAGATGTGACACGCGCGCTAACTCGTCCCAAAGTTGGGCCGTCACATAAAGGGCGTCATCGGAGCGGGCCACCTTGGGGTTGGCTTTGTTAAAGCGCTCAAACCGTCGAATGAGGTTTTCGTAATTGTGGCGTAATTTTCGAGCCGCGGGATCATTTCTGAGCTTGGAGACATCTTTTTTGATGGCTTGGTAGTCCGCTTCGGGCTCGGCATGGACGTCTAAGGCGGGGAAGATGAGCAAGAAAACCCACAAAATCAGCTGAATTTGGGGTTTCATAGAATCCCGGCGGGGTGATGGCTTCAAACCTGTGCTCCTTAGCGTTCAACGGGATCTCAAATTATGCAAATGACCTCGTCGACTCTTTTCATAACATATCTATTGGCCATGAAAAGATTTTGGCGACGATTTCGCGAGCTAAGGTGTTTCTTGAAAGAAAAAAAGGTTCCCGTTTGGGAACCTTTGAAACTACATGAAGTGTGAGCCTTAGAAGGTTGGATTTATTCGCATTTGCCTTGGTCGCAACCTTGGTTCCAAGCCACCCAGTCTTTGTCACCAGCCACATCGGCCTCAGCAGTAAAAGATTCGGCTTTATCCATGCTGCCGTCCGCTCTCACACGAACTTGCATCATCTGCCCCACCAACTGCTCCCATTTTTTCTTGGAAACTTCCTGAAACAGAGTGGTTGGATCGATTTCTTTACGCCCCTTGAAGTCTACGGGTGCCTTTTTCATGGTTTTTTTCTTGGCCGCATTAAAAAATGGACTGTTGGACACAGCCACCGCGCCTTCATAGACCTTCACCACCGTGGCGGCATCTTCTTCAACATTGACGCGGAACACTGTGCCCCGCCCCCCTGCCACTGCGTTCTCTGTTTTGACCTCAAAACGTGCTTCGCTGCCCACCATTTTGGAA
>MDTD01077376.1_pt1 | contig 14495 bp, 17 predicted proteins | sample 811221 | NCBI WGS metagenome assembly MDTD01 (sample SAMN05326646, study PRJNA326480) | marine metagenome | isolation source: seawater | place: Pacific Ocean: South West | collected 2011
TGTTATATTTTATGGTAAATTGTATGGTAAATGTGAGTATATTTTGTGTGTGTTAGAAGAGAGGTGGGGGGATTATATCTCCTCTACGTATAAGATTTAGTATTATTTAAAATGGAATATACTACATATTATTATGATGGGGGATACCAAATTTTTACACCTAAATTAATTAATAATATTAAAAGTGCAAAATTAAGATATTTTGATAAAAAAGGTTATCTAGAACATCAAGAAGATTTACATGGAGTATCTAATACAGAATATTTCTATTCTTATGATGACACTGTTGCATATAATTATAAAGGTAAAGTAGTGGGAGAATTTCATCCATTCGGTAATATATTAAGTCCATCCAGTATAAAAAAAAACGTGAATTAGTAGTAAGAGTATTAAGAAATATAGATATTGACCCACAATTAATAAATATAATTTTTAGCTTCCTCCCGAGTGAAAATAGCCCATGTAAGAGATTATAGTTGTATTGAAAACATCAAATTTTCTATATAAAAAAAATTTAAAACTATAGTTTATCCATCCCCCATAAAACATATAATCTATATATTCTTATCAATAGTGCGATTAATAACATACATCATAGATTGAACAGTTAGATCTACGTCTTTATCAGTCCCTAGGCATGGATTTACTTCTGTAAAATCACAATGTCTAACGTTTGATACAGAACTAATTGAATCGATAATTGTATCCATATCGTTTAGTGTAAGTCCATTAGTTACCGGTGTACCGGTACTTGGTACAATTGACATATCAAGCGCATCTATATCAAAACTTACATGAACATTCTCCCCTTCTATTCTTTCCTGTACCTCATCCATAACATTTGAAATACCTCTATCATGTATATCTTCCATAAAATAGGCTGTTATGCCTTCATTTTTTATATAATCTTTTTCAAACGGATCTAAGTCTCTAATTCCGATGTAAATCAAGTCATCCTTTTTTAATGGTGGTGCATTAACCCATGGTTGAATAAGGTGCATTGCACAAGCAATAGGCATACCATGTATGTTACCGCTTGGTGATGATTCATAGGTATTTATATCTGCATGTGCATCAATCCATATGACTTTAGATCTATCTCCAGAATTCTGTGTTGCTGCTAAAGTTGCTCCAGAAATTGAATGATCCCCCCCAAGTACAATTGACATACTTTCCTTATCCCTCATATTTTTTAAAGTTTGTGAATGTAATTCTTGAAAACCCATATTTTTGTTATGAAATGCTGTTTCATTTACTGTATCAAATGATACAATTTTATCTGAATGATTCTTGTGTATATGTGGTGTTAAATAAGACGGTCCCCAATCTACACCACTTTTCCTTTGTCCTTGCCAGCAATTAGCTGCAATAATTCTTAAATTACGTGCTTTAAACATTTTATTTTACTAATTACTAAATATAATCGTGTACTTTCAATTTTTTTTTATTACTCTTTATTATTAGCTATTAATAGTGTATTTTAGCTGAATTATACCTAAATTTTAAAAAAAAACCATTCATGGTCAATAATTACTATATATAATTATATATAATTTATCTATTATCATCTATAGACAAAATATCGAAAAAAATAAAATTGAATATAAAAAAACCTTTAGATTAAACAATATGGAAACTCTTATTCCAAAGAAAATTGGAATTGAGGATGACTATGACATAGAACCAAGTAAATATTGTGATATATGTTGTGAAAAACATGACCATACTACGGTTAGATTGAAATGTAATCACCGTTTTCATTATGCATGTATTTTTGAATCATATAAAACTGAAAGTAAAACATGCCCGTATTGCAGATCAGATTCTGGTAGTCTTCCTGTTCCCGAAAGTTGTAAACCAATTAAAAAGATCCATGACGAATATAAGAAATATAAATTAAAAAAATATACTAATAATTTATCAATTAATGACGAGGTAATAGTAAAAAAAGGTAAGTATAAAGGAAGGACAGGTAAAATATACAAAGTAACTGATAGTAGATACTATCTTGAAAGTGGTTATCAAAATAAATTTTATATTTCGAAGAGTAATGTTAGTTCACTCTAACTATGTTTTGAAGTTCTTTTTAATCTAACTCGTTCTTTTTTTTGTCTTAAGTTAAGTATTGAACCCATGATTTGTTCTGACTGCTGGGGGAATAAGTGATCTAAAGCTGATTGTAAAAATTTCTGATTTACAGATTCTGTTTGTTGTGATTTTGCAAATATTAATTTACCATTATGCGTATTAAAATGTGGTATATTATAATTATCCATAAATCCAAGTATTGTTTCTGTTATTTGTTTTTGTTGTTGTTTTCTAACTTGAATAGCTTTTTTTAATTTTTTTACTTCGTCATCTATTGATAACCATTGTTTTACATATTGTTGTATTTGCATTAACTTATCTTGTGGTGGAGGTTCTGTTTGAACATCATCATCGCTATCTGATAAATTTAAAAAATCATTTATATCTTGGTTCATTATCTAATATACTATATTTTAAGATCTTTAAATAAATAAATTAATTTAAATAATTATTAATTTAAATATTCAATGAACAATACTGATAGTATATTCAAATCTTTATTCAATAAAAAAAAAATAGATCGAAATGTTATACTTCGGAAGCATCTTTCTTATAAAAATTCAAGTGAAAAACAAGTAATAGATAAACAGTCAAAAAAAATAAGTTATAATAGTAAAGTCAGTAATAATTTTACTGTAATGGATTTTGTTACTATGATTTTAAAACAAAATAATATGGAGCTATTAGAAGAAATATGTACAAAAAAAAATTTAGATTATATGGAGAGAAAAGAACTTTTTGATAATTTTTGGAAAGTCTCTCATTATACTCCTGTTATTGTTAATAGTATTGATGATGAAACATTCCAATATCATCTTATGATACGTAGAAGGAAAAAAATCATTAATAAACTAAATAAAAAAAATGTAATTATTTCAGATAATGATGTCGTTATACGAAAAAAAAATAAACATAATACTTAATATAATGAAATTAAATGATGATAATTATATAAGACCTGATAAAACTGAACAAGATATTATTAGTAATTCAAGTAAAGAATTAAAAAAAAGACTAGAAGATTTTGTTAAAGTACCTCGAAAATTAATAAAAGAATTACCATTAGGTGTATGGATCAAATATGTATCCAAAGAAGGAAAATATCGTAGTGGTGGTATTCTCTGGAAAAATGAAGGTCCTGTCTATATTATTCTCAAAAACCCCGGTCTAAATAAAACTTGGAGTGTTAACCTATCGACTAATAATATTTATATACCTAATAAAGAAATTGGTGAAAATAAAGAAGCAATTAAAAATAAACTTTACACATTATATAAAAATGGGCAAATTTCTCTTGATCTATAATTTTTATTATATTTTATTCATAAATTATTTTTTAGTTTAAGAATTTACATTTATTTTTCTACTTTCTTGCCTTTCTTCTTGATTTCTTTAAATTTTTCCCACCAGATAACTTTGAGTCTTTCACACTCGACTTTCTCACCATGCTTCCTGATTTCTTTCCTTTTCTAATACTTGATAATTTTATATCTTTTACTGATATAGATTTTTCCGTTTTTTCCTTTAAAAAATCACTATTTAACAATGCTTTTGCGCTTGGGATTTTATACCAAGCTGATCTATCTTCATATGTAAATTGCATTTCATGCATTATATTAGTTCTCCCCATAAATTGTGTCCCTCCTGGTTCAAAAATACTTTTTAAAAATTCTATAAATTCATTTATATCTTCATTTTTTTCAGTATTCATTTCTTTTTTTAGTTTTTCCCAGGTAGATTCTGTAGGTTTCAAAGTAAATGCATTACCTGATTTAATAAATTCCTGTAAAACGGATGGTATTCCTTGTCTTGTAGCAATTTCCACCAATGTTATAGCAAATGACCATATGTCATCCCTTCCATCAACTGAACAAGACATATCTGATATACTAGACCTATTTAATATACTAGATTTATCAACTATATTAGGTGATATATATCCAGGTGTACCTCTTGGACCCTCTATATTAATTATACGTCCTTTGTCTCTTGATGCTGACATTCCAAAATCAATTAATTTAATATCTGTATGATTATCTTCTGATACCATCATTATATTTTCTGGTTTTAAGTCCAGATGTACTATACCTTTACTATGCATGTATGATAAACTTTCTAATATGTTTCTTGATAATATTCTTATTTCTTGTATAGTATATTTATGCTTTCTTATTCTATCTCTTAATTCACCTCCACCTAATTTCTCAAGTATTGCGTAAACCCCATTCCTTCTAAAGTCATTTGTATGTTCTTTTGGTATTGCTTCAAATATTTTTTTCGCTGTTTTTTTTGCATTTACTTTATATATACCGAAGTCATAGACATGACATATATTTGGACATTCATATCCACCTTCTTTCTTACTTTTACATAAAAGAGTTTGATACATTAATCCTTTTTGTTCCATTTGTGATATCTGTAATCTTTCTACCTCAATTAATTTTCTTCTTCTACCTATCATATACTCAGTTGTATCTTTCATAATTCTCATAACTAAATCTTTATTTTTCCCATCATCATTCTCATAACTTATATCATAAGCGTGATTAAAAGTTCCACTACTAATATATTTAATAGAATTACTGTCTATTTTATCCTTTAATTTATCATAATTTATACCTATATCATATAATGGTTTACATTTAATGTTATTAGTTTCAAGATATGGTGGTGAAGGTATCTCAAATTTTGTATATGGGTAACTCTTATAAAAAATACCTCTTTTTATTCTCTTTACTTCGTTATTACAATTTGAAATTAATCCCAAACCACCTAAAATAATTTTATTATCTGTCATTATTAAATAATATAGATAATAAATTTATATTTCTTATTTTATTTTGATTTTTTTCTACTTTTTTTTATAATATTTAACTTTCTTAGGCACCTTCTTGATTTCTTTAATTTTTTCCCAGCAGATAACTTTGATTCTTTTACTAATATTGAACTTTTTATAGTACTTGGTTTTTTCACCTTACTTCTTGATTCCTCAACATTTTTAAAAATTTCATCATCTAATAATTCTGAAGCTTTTGGTATTTTCATTAAATCTATATCATTACTATCTTCATTCCATCCAAACATTTTTTTTAAAAAATCGATTATACCATCATATGGTCCTAAACGACTAACTCTTTTTAATCTTAACCATGTTTCTTTATTTGGTTTTCTTCCTATTTCCTTAGATTCTCTAAATATAAGGTATTTTTTTGATTCATCTTTTTCCCAACTTTTAATTATATCAAAATTATTATTTATAAATCTTTCACTTGTTAGTAATTCAATAAATATTATACCTAATGACCATATATCATCATAATAATTTGCCTTTATATCACCAATTTCATCATCATTAAAATTAATAGTTTTTATTATATTTGGTGAAACATAAGGTGGACTACCTCTATATGATATATAACTATCTACTTTACTTGCTAACCCAAAATCAATTAATCTTATATCTGTATTTTTGTTTTTATTATCCGATTTTTCATCATACATCATCATTATATTTTCTGGTTTTAAATCAAGATGTACTATATTTTTTATGTGCATACATTCTAATGATTTTAGTACATTTTTAATTAATAATATCGAATCACTAATACTAATCTTTGACATTCTTTCTCGTAATTCACCACCTTCTATTTTTTCCATTATAGCATAAACGCCATAATAATCTTTATAAAGTATACTTTCAGGAATATCTGGAAATTTTTCACTGAATTCTCTTTCATCAATTATTCTATATATTCCAAAATCATATATATTACATATATTTGGGCACCCATATCCTCCTTCTGTTACTCTTTTACATAAAAGAGTTTGATACATTAAACCAATTTGTTCTTTTTGTATCATAGATTTATTTTTTGTTATTCTAAAAGCTAATTTTTGTTTATCATAGCTAATATCATATGCAATGTTATATGATCCTGCACCTAGAATTGTTGGTTCAAAAGTGTTCATTTTTTCAAAATCTATTCCTATTTCTTTAAGAGGTCTACATACTAAATTTTTACTACTATTATATGGTGGCATTCCTATTATACTTGCTTTATAGACTATATCACGAACACCATATATATTTACGTTAACGCATTTTCCAGATTTTCGATTGGTCATGAAAATACCTTTTTTTATATCCTTAGGGTCTATTATTTGTCCATCTTTATCTACACATACTTCATCCTTTCCACATGGTGTAGTCACTATTTTGTTATTTCCCAAAAGTATTCTTCCAAAAATATCTCTTTTATTTATTGAATTTCTATTGACCTTACACCTTTTTTTTGTAATTTCTCTCTTTAAACTTATCTCATTATTACAATTTGAAATTAATTCTAAACCTCCTAAATCGATAGTATCAATATATGTACTACTCATTATAAATTTATAAGATAATAAAAATATAAATTTGAATAAATTTATTTATATTTTTTTAATTATGAAAATTAAACAATACACAGTAGATTACTCTTTTTATGAAGATTATATTAAATTAAACAGTTCTTTTCCAATTAAAATGAAAAAGAGAATAGAAGATATAAGAAATAATCTAAATTATAAATCTTCTGAAGATCTAGAAGAAAAAAAACTTATAAAAGAGTATTTTGTTGAAGTATTTTCTTGGAGTGTTCTTCCATATATTACTCTTATTGATATTTATAATATAATTAAAAACTATTGTAAAACGATATTAGATCCTTGTTGTGGTAATAGCTTTCATTCATATTTATTTGAAAACTTTACATCTTTAAAATGTATTTCATATGATATACAAGATGAAAGGAATAGTTGGACTCATGTTAATGTAAAAGATGGTATTGATTCATTTCAAGATATACAGAATGATAGTAGTCTCTGTCTATTATTATCTTGGATTGATTATGATGAATTATGTATAAAATTACTCGAAAAATTCAAAGGAAATATTATACTCAGTATTGGTAATTATTATGAACATAATAATAATTGCAACTATTTAAAAAAATTAAATAAAGAATATATCAGTATTTTTAAAGCGAAGTTGAATATGCCATGGGGTTTATACGAAACAATCGAAATATATCTTCGGAAATAAAACTTATTTTATAGTTAACTTTAATTAGTTACATATTTTTTTTATAATAAATTAATATGAAATATAAAAAAATGCAGATAGATAAAGAATTAGCTGAAATTATAAATAGACAAAAAATGGAATTATGGATATGTTCTTATGGAGGATCTGGAACAAATTGGTTGAAGAAAAATTTAAAAAAAAAATATAGAATAAATACAAAAATTTGGGATGATAAATTATGTCATTATATTAGACCAATAGATAAATTATCTATAAATTATGCTATATATATATACGCAGATCCACTGTTTGCTGTTATTAGTCAGATAAGAAGAAATTTATCTAAACGAAATTTTTATAAAATGATTCCAAAAGAAAATGCGAATTTAAAGTATTCTGTTCGAAAATTTTTTGAAAAAATAACAGAACAAATGGGAAATTGGCTTAATGCAGAAGTAAATTATCCTATTCTTTTTATTAAATATGAAAAAATAAATGAAAATATTAATAATATATTTAAAGAATTAAGTGCAGAAATAGTGTTACCATTTACTAATAGACAGACAGATATAAATCTAATAAAAATGTACTATGATAAGTATCATTTAAAAAGATTTAAAGAAACTATTGATATAGCTATCTCAGAATATAATAAATTACCTGATTTTAAGATTCTATATCCTAAAAAATAATTTCTAAATAATGTATATAAATGTATAAAACTGTCAGTCATATTTCAAGAAAAAATAAGAGAAGGAATACAAATAAAAAGAGTAAAAAACAGAATAAAAGTAATAAAAAACAGACTAAAAGTAAAAAAAAAACTCTTCGTGGTGGTAAAAAAAAAAATGTCAAGGGTGGATATCATAAAAAATGTGATTACACATTTTATGAAGGAAAAGGAGAAGTAGAAGATAGAATCAATATTTTAAAAGATGGGCAGATTGGAGACAAAGTTGTATATATCGCAAATAATCAATTAGGTTATTGTATATATGAAATCATAGGAGGTAATGAAGAAGATGGTAAAACATTAAATCAAATTGGAGATATAGATGGTTTATACAGTGACCCAAATCACTCAAAATATACTAGTGATGATGATTCAGGTGGTAAAATATCTATAAAAAAAAAAATAAAAAATAAAAAAAATAAAAAAGGTGGTAATTGTGAAGCTAATTCTTGTTTCAATGATTTTATTGCCGATAAATTACCTTCTGGTAAATTATCTGAAGGATTTCTTAATAAAAAAAATAGACATATTTTTACAATTACTCATAAAAGTAGTGATAAAGGAGTGGCTTATCTATATACTTGTCCTGCAAATACGGAACCTCCAACCTGTGCACCTAAAAATATGGAGCGATTTGTAGGTAAAGGCTATAAACTAATACCAATAAATAATAATAATTCAATAACAGAGAATGCATCATATTTTCGTAATTGGCTGGGAAATAAAGAGAATGGTGTTTGTATGTATAAAGATTTTGGTGAAAATGGTGGGAGAAAAATTGTATTATCGGTAAGTATTGAAGGGGGTAAAGGTACTTTTATTATTATAGAAAATGCGGAAAAAAAATTTGGTAATGATCCTGGGAAAATGGAAGTGGAAAAAAATTTTGGTAATGATCCTGGGGCAATTGAAGCGGAAAAAAATTTTGGTAATGATCCTGGGACAATTGAAAATAGATACCCACGCATAGTAAACAGAATAAATAAAACATATGAAGAAGAAGTCAAAAAAAGTAATGAATAATAAATGAGTGATTTAAGAGTAATAAAAAAAAATTGAATTAAAAACAAATTAATTAATTATAAATACAAAATGCCGGAAAAAGAGATTCTTGCAAACCAAAAACTAAAAGAGTTAATCAATGAATCATTTTATACATCATTTGATAGTGATTTAGTAAAAAATGATAAAAAAATACCAAATATGTTAGATAGAGCAGTTAGTATTTCTAATTTTGCAGATTATCAGTGTATTCTTGGTTGGTCATTCTTCTCATGGCTAAAAAAAAATAAATTGCTTGGAAAAGATGATTATCCATCGACAAAAACGGAGATTGTTGAAAAAATTAAATCTAATATTCCAGAAAATGATATTATAGGAGAAATAGTAATAAGTGAAAATGACTATATGAATATTAATTTATCAGATAAATGGATTTCAGATAAGCTTATGAGATATGCAAATAATAATAAAGTTGAGCCACCTCCTTTTGAAAACAGAAAAATTATAATTGACTATTCTTCCCCAAATATTGCGAAAACAATGCATGTTGGACATCTACGATCTACTATTATAGGTAATAGCATTTATAAGTTATTTAAATTTGTTGGTTGTGATATTACAGGTCTTAATCACTTTGGTGATTGTGGTACACAGTTTGGTATGTTACTTGAATATATCGAAAGAAATCATTCAGACTTTATGGAAAAACCAATGGATATCCATGGATTAGAAAAAGCGTATAAAGCTTCAAAGAAATGTTTTGATGCTGATGAAGATTTTATGCAAAAAGCAAAAGAAAAAGTCGTTAAACTACAATCTGGAGATGAATGGGCGCACAATATTTGGAAAAAATTAGTTGAAATTAGTAAAGTTAGTTACCAAGAAATATATGATATACTTGAAATTACTGATCTTATTGATCGTGGTGAATCATATTATATTAAGTATCTTGCACCTCTTATTAAAGAGTTAGAAGAAAGAGGTATTGTTGAGGAAGATAATGGTGCTAAAGTTATTAAGGTTCCACGACATAGTGGTGTGTTTATGGTTCAAAAAAGTGATGGTGGATATGGTTATGATTCAACTGATCTTGCTGCAATTAAACAGAGACTTCTTGAAATGAATGCAGATCAAATTATATACCTAACAGACATTGGTCAGCAACTCCATTTTAACAAATTGTTCGACGCAGCTCGTATGATTGGTTGGTGTGATAATAAAGATGTTAAACTAAATCATGTTGGTTTTGGTTTAATTCTTAGTAAAGAAGGTGGTAAATTCAGAACTCGTAGTGGTGAAGTCATTCATCTTATTGATCTTCTCATGGAAGCTAAAACACGCTGCACAAAAATTCTTGAAGAACGTGTGGCTACTGGTCAATCTGATCTAACACCAGATGAAATTGATGATATTGCTGGTAAAATTGGATATGGATCTGTAAAATATGCTGATTTACGTCTTACAATTTCTAAAAATTATACATTTGACTATGATAAAATGTTAGATTTTAATGGTGATACAGCTGTTTACTCTCTATATGCTTATGTCCGTATGAAATCTATTATTAGAAATTCAGGTATTGATTTATCCCAGATTAGTGATCAAATAGTCCTAACTGACCCTAAAGAAAGAGAATTTGCTGCACTATTAGTTAGATATCAGGAAGTAATATTATCCACTATTGAATCTCTATCCCCATATATGTTATGTGAGTATTTATACAAAGTATGCTCAAAATTCAGTGAATTCTACAGCGCATGTAAGGTAAATGGTCATGAACATATGAATAGTCGGTTGAAATTAATTTACTCTGCCTCCCTTATTGTTGAAAAACTACTCTACCTCCTCGGTATAAATACTATAGATAAACTTTAAATTTGAATTAAAATTAGGTAATATTTCATATAAATGATAAAAAAAAAGTAGTTATAATTTTTTTCATCAATTATCATTTTGTAATATTTTTTTTTATGATTAAAGATCATCTTCTAACATTTTTTTTACTTTTTCAAAAGTAAGGAATCCAACGCCATTTACTAATGCACCCCTAGCCATGCAGATACTAACACCACGCCACAGATTTCCCATTCTCCAACCTTCCTTAAAAGTATTGCACTCACCTGATTGAACTCTTGTCTTAACTACGTCAATTGGATAATTGACAAACCAAGATAGTGCACCACCCAGCCCGCCAGCAATAAATGTTGAAGGTGAATCACCCATTCCACTATCTTTTAGTAAACGACTAACAACCTCATAAACACCGAAGTACATTGATACTGCAGGTACTTCACGAGCAGCAGTTATACCCATACCACGTGTAAGTTTGAAATCCTTCTTTGAATTAAACTTTTGGCGTCTAATTCGATAAAGTTCTGTTACTGACATTATTGGTACACCAACTAATCCAGCTAGACCACCAGAAATAAACCTATCACACGCTGATTCATCACCTACTATCCTTCCAAAAAATCCTTCAGCACCAAATTGTATGGAAGTCATTGGAACAGTCGTTAGAAGTGGATATCCTACACCTCTATATATATGTCTTGCAGATATATTAAATACCCCTGAACCAGTTTGTTTATAAACTTTGATTGTATCTAAAGGATGCCCAGAAATAACCTGGGATATACCATTTGCAGCACCCGCTGTTAACTCAATTAATGCTGCGTTTTTTACCACCTTGTCATGTACGTTTTTTCTTGTGTCCGACATTTTATTTGAGATTTTGTTTTATTCTCTTATTTATTATTTAATAAGCCTTTCAATTTTTTTTTATCACTCTTATTTTTAGTATATTTTTAATAAAAAATATAATAAAGCTTATTTATAAATAAATTATGAATCGTATTTTAGGTATAATTGGTGGTGGACAGCTTGGTAAATTTTTATTACAATATTGCTCTACTATTAGATTAAGAACGTATGTTGGTGATCAAAGATCATCTTCTAACATTTTTTTTACTTTTTCAAAAACAAGAAATTGAACGGAATTTACTACTGCAGCCCTAGATGTACACCAACCAACACCACGCCACAGATTTCCCATTCTCCTAGCTTCCTTAAAAGTATTGCACTCACCTGATTGAACTCTTGTCTTAATTACGTCAATTGGATAAGTGCACAACCAAGATAGGGCACCACCAACTCCCCCTGCAATTAGTGTTGCAGGTGTATCACTCATTCCACTATCTTTTAGTAAACGCTTAAAATTCCCATAAACACCAAAGTAAATTGCTACCGAAGGTACTTCACGATAAGCAGTTAATTTCATACCACGTGAATATTTGAAATCCTTAATTGAGTTAAACTTTTGACGTCTAATTCGATAAAGTTCTGTTATTGACATTAGTGGTACACCAACAAATCCAGCTAAACCACCAGAAATAAACCTATCCCACTCAGATTCATCACCTACTACCCTTTTAAAAAACCCTTCAGCAGAAAATTGTAAAGAAGAGGCGAAGGCGGCGGCGGCAAATGGGTATCCGGAACCTCTGTATATATGTCTTGCAGATATATTAAATACCCCTGAACCAGTTTGTTTATAAACTTTGACTGTATCAAAAGGATGTCCAACAAGAATCTGGGATATACCACCAACAGCACCAGCAGTTAATTCAATCGGATCAAATAATTCAATCAGGTTAAATCCTAATTTAGAATTTTTTACCATCTTGTCCTGTACGTTTTTTTGTGTGTCTGACATTTTATTTGAGATTTTTTTTTATTCTCTTATTTATTATTTAGTAAGTGTTTCAATTTTTTTTTATCACTCTTATTATTACTCGGTTTTTTATAAAAAATATAATAAAGCTTATTTATATAAATAAATTATGAATCGTATTTTAGGTATAATTGGTGGTGGACAGCTTGGTAAAATGTTATTACAATATTGCTCTACTATTAGCTTAAGAACGTATGTTTATGATCAAAGTGAAAATTCACCTTGTAAAAGTTTGTGTAATTCTTTTTATACTGGCAGTCTAATGGACTACGATAAAATACTTGAATTTGGTCGTAAATGCGATATAGTTACTTATGAAATCGAACATATTAATATCAATGCTTTAAAAACTCTCGAAAATGAAGGCATTACTGTTTATCCAAGTCCATCTACTTTAGAAGTAATACAAAATAAATATACTCAGAAATGTTTCTTTTCAGATAATACATTACCTACATCCAATTTCTATCGTTATACGAGTTTAAACGATATTAAATTAGATATTAATAAAAATAAAATAAAATTACCATGTGTTTGGAAAAAAACTACATTTGGTTATGATGGTTTTGGTGTAAAAATAATAAAAACTGAATCTGATTTAGATAATTTGGATGATGGTGAATGTATAATTGAAAATTACGTTAAAATTTATAAAGAATTATCAGTAATCGTAGCTAGAAACCCAAATAGTGAATTTAAATCTTATCCACCAGTTGAAATGATTTTTAATGAAAATACTAATCAAGTTGAATATGTTATTGAGCCAGCTGATATTTCCAGAAATATTTTTAAAGAAGTAATGAAAATATCACAAATTCTATCTAATTGTTTAAACCATATTGGTTTATTAGCTATAGAATTTTTTCTAACACATGATGGTAAACTATTAATAAATGAATTAGCACCAAGACCACACAATAGTGGACATTTAACTATTGAGTCATGTTGTCCAACATCACAATTTGAACAACATATTCGTAGTATACTAAATCTTAAACTTGGTGAAACAACATTCACCGAATCAGCTATTATGATTAATCTAGTAGGTGAAGAAGGATATTCTGGTAAAGCTTTATATAAAGGTATTAATAATGTTTTTAACTCTAAAAATACACATTTACATATATATGGTAAAACTGAAACAAGACCAAATCGAAAAATGGGACATATTACTATTGTTGGTGGTAACCATCTATTAGACAGAGCAAAAAAACTTAAAGAAAATATTAAAATTATAGTATAATGGAAAACAATTTTTGTGTTGGTATTATAATGGGTAGCACTTCCGACTTACCTATTATGAAACAGTCCGCTGAAATTCTTAGTGAATTAGGTATATCTTATAAAATTGATATTGTTTCTGCACATAGAACACCTGAAAAAATGATGGAATATGGTAAAAATGCTCATGAAAATGGTATATCAGTTATTATTGCTGGTGCTGGTGGTGCTGCACATCTACCTGGTATGATAGCTTCACTTTCACCTCTTCCAGTTATTGGTGTCCCTGTTAAATCTTCAAATTCAATTGATGGTTGGGACTCTATACTGTCTATATTACAAATGCCATCTGGTGTTCCTGTTGCAACTGTTGCGCTTAATGGTGCAAAAAATGCTGGTATTTTAGCTGCTAAAATATTAGGTGTCCATAATAAAGAAATACAGGATAAACTTATTCAATATAAAGATAATTTAAAAAATAAAGTACTAAACAGTAAGATTGACGTATAAAATATTATATATATATATGATAAAGGATAAACAGTTAAAATTAAGATTGAAGAGAAATAAAGAAAGAAGAATACAACGAGAAAATAGAGAAATTAAAAGAAAAGAAAAGAGAGAAAAAAGAGATAAAAATGAAAAAAAAATAAAAA
>MDTD01170063.1_pt1 | contig 14495 bp, 15 predicted proteins | sample 811221 | NCBI WGS metagenome assembly MDTD01 (sample SAMN05326646, study PRJNA326480) | marine metagenome | isolation source: seawater | place: Pacific Ocean: South West | collected 2011
AAAGGAGTGCTTTTAATTTTGACATTTGTTACTATATACCTTCATTAGAATGAATAATAAATCAAGTATACATACAAAAGTGTTAATTCTTGGGTCAGGACCAGCCGGATATACGGCAGCTATTTATGCCGCAAGAGCATTATTAAAGCCAATTTTAGTTTTTGGCTCTGAGCCAGGAGGTCAACTAACAACTACAACGGATGTAGAGAATTTTCCTGGATTCTCAAAAGTTATACAAGGTCCATGGTTAATGGAGGAAATGAAAGGTCAAGCGAAAGCTGTTGGTACAGAAATGATCCAAGACCACATTAGTAAAGTTGATTTAACTGTAAAACCCTTTACCGCTCATGGTGATAGCGGTCAAGTATATACTGCAGACAGTATTATAATTTCAACAGGCGCTCAAGCCAGATGGTTAAATTTAGAGTCTGAGCAAAAATTTAGAGGATTTGGCGTATCAGCTTGTGCAACATGTGATGGATTCTTTTTTAAAGATAAAGAAGTGGCTGTTGTTGGTGGTGGTAATGCTGCTGTTGAAGAGGCAATGTTTCTTACTAAGTTTGCTTCTAAAGTCAAATTAATTCATAGACGTAATGAATTAAGAGCCGAAAAAATGCTTCAAGAAAAACTTAAATCTAACAAAAAAATTGAAATAATTTGGGATAGCATTGTTTATGAAGTTTTAGGTTCAAAAGAACCAAAAGGAGTTAATGGAATTAAAATTAAGAATGTTAAAGACAATAAAATTTCTGAACTAAAATTAGATGGACTTTTTGTTGCTATTGGACACGATCCTGCTACATCATTATTTAAAAATCAATTAAAAATGGATAAAGAGGGTTATTTAATTACAAAACCTGACTCCACTGAAACAAATATACCAGGAGTATTCGCAGCTGGCGATGTTAAAGATAAAATTTTTAGACAAGCAGTAACTGCTGCAGGAATGGGATGCATGGCTGCTTTAGAGGCTGAAAAGCATTTATCTCATAAATAAAGTGAAAAATAATTTACATGTATTTTTGGGCGCAACCGTAGCAGATGCTGCTGCTAGACCACTGCATTGGGTATATGATCAAAGAAAGCTCTTAAAATATATAAAAGGATTTAAAGATTTTACTTTTTTAAAAAAAAATAGAAGTCCTTTTTACAATATAAAAACAGGAAAAGTTTCAGGTTATAATGATGTAGGACAAGTCATGTTTGAAACATTATTAGAAGGTCATGAAAATACAGAGAAAAGATTTAAAAAAAAAATTTTAAAAAACTTTGGTCCTAAAAGCAATTACTGGAAAAATCTGACATTAAGAAAAAAATATAAAAAAGTTAAAGATTGGAGAAGTTTAATAAAAGGTCCTTGGATACATCAAAATATAATTGAAACTGTAAACAATATTAAATCTAATAAGAAATATACTGGGGGGTCTAAAGTAAATGAGTCAGATGGTTATTGTGCTGCGTTACCATACTTTTTATACGGTTATTCATTAAAAAATGTAAAAAATATTATTAAAATTGTTACAGTTTCAAAAATAAGTATCAAATTTGCATTGTCAAAATTTCATATTTTAGATTTTGCATTAAAAGGTGCAAAAAACCCTCTTAATGAATTTGAGAGAAAATTCAAAAAAGATCCTTATTTTAAAAGCATAGTCAAAGAAATTCAAAAAGTAAAAAAAATTAAAAATATCCCACATTCAAAAGCAGTAAAAAAATTAGGTATGGCGTGTAGTTATCCAGGTACTTTTAATAGTTCAATCCATTCAATTTTAAACTCAAAAAATTATAAATCTGCTGTTATCAAAACGATCAAGGCTGGAGGTTGTAACTGTTCAAGAGTAAATTTCGTTGGCGCGTATTTTGCAGCACTTAATGGTATTAACTCAATTCCTAATTCATGGATTAAAAAAACTGAGAGAGCTAATATAATTCTAAAAGTTAATTAATTATTAATATTATCACAAAAATCTTTTATTCTTGAGATAGCTTTTTTTAAGTTTTCCATTGACGTTGCATAAGAAATTCTAAAATACCCATCTAATCCAAAAGCTGATCCTTGAACAACTGCGACCATAGATTTTTCCAGTAACTTTTTAACAAACTCAGTATCTGTTTTAAGTTTTGTTTTTTTGTTTAATAAACCTTTACAACTCGGGAATACATAAAATGCACCGTTTGGGTTTAAACAGTTAATTCCTTTAATTTCATTTAGACTCCTAACAACAAAATCTCTTCTTTCTTTAAAAGCATCAGACCTTTCTTGAATAAAATTTTGTTCTCCATTTAATGCTTCAACAGCTGCTGCTTGACTAATGGAGGAAGGGTTTGACGTAGATTGAGATTGAATTTTTCTTATGGCAGAAATAATTTCTTTTGGTCCAGCTGCATATCCAATTCTCCATCCTGTCATTGCATAAGACTTGCTTACTCCGTTCATAGTCAAAGTTCTTTCTTTAAGTTTTGAAATTTGAGCAATTGTGAAAAATTTAAAATCATCATATCTTATGTGCTCATAGATATCATCGCTTAATATATAAACTTTTTTATTTTTAATTAACACTTTGGATAAATCTTCTATTTCTTTTTTTGTGTAGCCTATGCCGGTTGGATTAGATGGAGAATTTAAAATGAGCCATTTAGTTTTTTTTGTTATAGCTTTTTTTAATTTTTTTGCAGAAAGTTTAAATCCTTCTTTTTCATCACACTTTATAATTTTTGGAGTACCGCCTGCTAACAAAACCATGTCTGGATATGAAACCCAAAAAGGTGCTGGAATAATTACTTCATCTCCTTTATTTAAGGTTGCCATGAAAGTATTATAAATAACTTGCTTACCTCCTGTCCCAACAGTTATTTGATCGGTCTCATAATTTAAATTGTTTTCCCTTTTAAATTTTTCTACTATTGCTTTTTTTAAAGCTGGAGTCCCGTCAACTGCGGTATACTTTGTATCTCCTTTTTTAATTGCATCGATAGCTGCCTCTTTTACATTATCGGGGGTATCAAAATCTGGTTCTCCTGCCCCCAAACCGATAACATCCTTGCCTTCGGCACGCAATTCCCTAGCTTTTGTTGTTACAGCTATTGTAGGCGACGGTTTTATACGTTTTAAATTGTTGGAAACTATGCTCATTGAAATCTATAATAACTTATTTAAATTATTAATAACATAAAATGAGTAATTCGTATCAAGAAAAATTTACTGATCTGGAAACTGGGTCTGCAGCTATTAAGAAAAAACTTGAGGGAGGGATAAAGTTTAAAATTAAAAGTGATTTTCAACCCAGCGGTGATCAGCCTGAGGCAATAAAAAAAATTATTAAAAATTTAAGGGGAGACAAACAAGAACAAGTTTTATTAGGAGTTACAGGCTCAGGTAAAACTTTTACAATGGCAAAGGTAATTGAAAGTGTAAATAGACCTGCACTTGTTTTAGCTCCAAATAAAACATTAGCCGCCCAGCTTTATGGAGAAATGAAAGGTTTTTTTCCAAACAACGCAGTTGAATATTTTGTTTCATATTATGATTATTATACACCAGAGGCTTATGTGCCAAGATCAGATACTTACATTGAGAAAGAAGCATCTATCAATGAGCAAATAGATAGAATGAGACACTCAGCTACTAGATCTTTATTAGAAAGAGATGATGTTATTATTGTTGCTAGTGTTTCATGTATTTATGGTCTGGGCTCAGTTGAAGCGTATTCTAAAATGACTATCACTCTAAAAAAAAATTATGAGTATGACAGAGATCAATTAATTAGAGCTTTTATAAATTTACAATATAAAAGGAATGATCAAAATTTTTTTAGAGGAACATTTAGGGTAAGGGGAGAAAATTTAGAAATATTTCCATCACACCTTGAAGATAGAGCATGGAGAATAAGTTTAAATTTTAATAAACTGGAAAAAATTGAAGAGTTTGATCCTTTAACTGGAGATAAAACTAATGATTATTCAATTATAAAGATATATGCAAATAGTCATTATATAACCCCCAAGCCAACCATAGATCAGGCAATTAAGGAAATTAAAAGTGAACTTGAAGAAACTTTAAAAAAACACGAGGCAAATAATAAATTACTTGAAGCACAAAGATTAAGAGAAAGAACAAAATTTGACCTAGAGATGATTGAGGCTACAGGTACTTGTGCAGGTATTGAAAATTATTCGAGATTTTTATCTGGAAGAAAAGCTGGGGAACCTCCTCCAACTTTATTTGAATACTTCCCTGATAATACAATTATATTTGTTGATGAAAGTCACGTAACTGTTCCTCAGTTAAATGGAATGTATAAAGGAGACAGAACAAGAAAAAGCACATTAGCTGAATACGGTTTCAGATTGCCGTCTTGTATGGATAATAGACCTTTAAAATTTGAGGAGTGGGATTTGATGAGAACTCAAACAGTTTTTGTTTCAGCTACACCTGGTCCTTGGGAACTCAAACAAACAAAGAATGAGCACATTGATCAAATCATTAGACCCACAGGTTTGATAGATCCACCTGTTGAAATAAGACCAGCTAAAACTCAAGTTGATGATTTGATGCATGAGTCAATAGAAATTGTCAAAAAAGGATATAGAGTCCTTGCAACCACATTAACAAAAAAAATGGCTGAGGATCTTACAGAATATCTTCACGAAAACGGTCTTAAAGTTAGATATATGCACTCAGATATAGACACTCTTGAAAGAATAGAAATCATAAGAGACTTGAGAATGGGCGTGTTTGATATTCTTGTTGGAATAAATTTGTTAAGAGAGGGACTAGACATTCCTGAATGTGCTTTAGTAGCAATTTTAGATGCTGATAAAGAAGGATTTTTGAGATCTGAAACATCCTTAATACAAACAATCGGACGAGCAGCTCGAAATGTCGATGGCAAGGTAATCTTATATGCAGATAAAGTTACAAAAAGTATAGAAAAAGCAATTAAAGAAACTGATAGAAGAAGAAATAAACAATTAGAATATAACAAAAAAAATCAAATTACTGCTGAGTCAGTAAAAAAGGAAATAAGTGATATCTTAGAGTCTGTTTACGAAAAAGATTACGTAAAAATCAGTGAAGGGTCCAATGTTGGTGGAAATTTAAAAAAACATCTGAAGGCTTTAAATAAAAAAATGAAGGAATCTGCTTCAAACTTAGAGTTTGAAGAGGCAGCTAAAATTAGAGATGAAATAAGAAAACTTGAGGCAAGCGAGCTAGAAATAACTTTAAATCCAAAAATTACTCAATATAATTTAAAAAGTAAGATTTACCCTAAGGGAAGATCAACTATGGGTATGCCAGGCACTAAACCAAGAAAAGCTATTAAAAAATGGAAGCCAAAAAAATAATCATAACAGGTGGAGCCACTAGGATTGGCGCATCAATCGCTAAAAGCTTAGCGAGCTTTAACACAAAAATATGTATTCATTACAATAAGTCAAAAACTAGTGCATTAAGATTAAAAAAAGATTTGGAAGATCTTGGTGCTGAAATAATTTTGATTAAAGCAGATCTAAGTAATTACAAGCAAACACAAAATTTAATAAAAAAAGCATATAAAAAAATGAGAGGATTAGATTGTTTAATTAACAATGCTTCTGTTTTTGAAAATGATAATTTAGATAATTTTTCTGATAAATCATTTTTAAAACATTTAAATATAAATTTAAAAGCGCCAGCAATTTTAACTCAAAACTTTAAGAAATTAATTAAGAATAATGAGGGGTGTGTAATTAATATAATTGATCAAAGAGTTGAAAAATTAACCCCCTTTTTTTTCTCATATACTTTAAGTAAATCATCATTAGCTGTTTTAACAAAAATATCCGCAATGAAACTAGCGCCTAACATTAGGGTGAATGGTATTTCTCCTGGGCCAACCTTGAAAAATAAAAGACAGTCTGAAAAACATTTTAAAAAACAATGGAAGTCTATACTGTTAAGAAATAAAGTAGATTTAGACGATATTTGTGATGGAGTAAAATTTCTTATTAAAAATAAGAATATAACTGGAGAAATTATAAACATTGATGGTGGTCAAAGGCTTGCGTGGCAAACACCAGATATAATTAATACAAAAGAATGAAAATTATAAAATTTAAAAAAAAAAAAGAAAAATTTAAATACAAAAGAAAAGTTATTATCAAAGACTTAATTTTAGATATTTCTATTGGTATACATAATTTTGAAAAGAAGAAAAAACAAAGAGTTAAGTTTAATATTGAAATTTTAACTAATCCTAATGTTTCTCCAAATTATAAAGACTTAACTACAATTTTAAATTATGAAAAGGTTGTAAATGAAATTGAAAAACTTACTAATGTAAAACATCATGAATTACTTGAAGATTTAGCAGAAAGTATTTTCAATATGATTTTTAATAATAAACTAGTAAAAAAAATAAATCTTAAAATAGATAAAATAGATATCTTAAAACAAACTAAATCTGTTGGAATAGATGTCACAAAATCAAAAATATGAATAATAGTTTAGAACAAGGTAAGAAAGTAATCAAAGACAAAATACCTCTTATTCCAAAAAATCCTGGTGTTTATAAAATGATTAGTTCAACAGGTGAAATATTGTATATTGGAAAAGCTAAAAATATTCCGAACAGACTTAAAAGTTATGTAACCGAGTCAAACCTTCCAATAAGAACTGAGAGAATGTTGTCTCTAACTCATAACCTTGAGACAACCACTACAAATAACGAGAGTGAAGCTCTGCTTTTAGAGGCTAATTTAATAAAAAAACATAAACCTCGTTACAACATTCTTTTACGAGATGATAAATCATTTCCTTACATTTATATTGGAGATAAAGATAAATGGCCTCAACTTACTAAACTAAGAGGAAAAAAGTCAAAATCAGGATACTACTTCGGACCATTTGCTTCAGTAGGATCTGCTAATTGGACAATTAAAATTTTGCAAAAAATTTTTCTTTTACGAGTTTGTGACGATACCGTTTTTAAAAATAGAGAAAGGCCATGTATCTTATATCAAATTAAAAGATGTTCTGCCCCTTGCGTTGGACACGTAGAACAGAAAGATTATCAGTCTACGGTTAAAGACGCTATAGAGTTTATATCTGGAAGATCTAGAAGAATTCAAAAAAACCTATCCAAAGAAATGGAGAAGGCAAGTAAAGAACTTGATTATGAGAAAGCTGCAATAGCAAGAGATAGAATAAAAGCCTTAACTCAAATACAAACTTCTCAAAAAATTAATCAGACAAATTTAACAGAGGCAGATGTGATTAGCATTTATAAAGAAACAGGGAAAACTTGTGTGCAAGTATTTTTTTTTAGATCTAAACAAAATTGGGGTAATCAAGCATTTTATCCTAAACATGACCCTGATGACAATTTGACAGATATTCTTGGCTCTTTCATATCTCAGTTTTATGAAAACAAATCTATCCCAAGATTAATAATAACTAATTGTGAAGTTAAAGATAGAAAACTTATAGAAAAAACATTCTCTGAAAAAGATAAAAAAGAAATTGTTATAAAGCTTGCTAATACCAAGAATGAAAAAAATATATCTAATCTTGCAGAAAAAAATGCAAAACAAGCTTTAAAGCAGAAATTAATTCAATCTGATAGTAATAACAATCTTATCGAAGAATTGGCAATAAAATTCAATATTAACAATAATATTGAATTAATTGAAGTTTACGATAACAGTCATATTCAAGGAACTGACTCGGTAGGCTCTTTAATTTGTTTTGGAAATGAGGGTTTCGTAAAAAAGAGGTACAGGAAATTTAATATTAAAAATGAAAAAATAAAAAATGACGACTATGGCATGATGAAAGAAGTACTTTTTAGAAGATTTTCAAAAGCTATAAAAGAAAAGTCTGGTTCATTGTCTTTGCCAGATCTAATCATGATTGATGGAGGAAAAGGACAATACTCGGTTTCAAGGGAAACGCTAAATGAACTAGGATTACATGACTTACCAATTTTAGCAGTAGCTAAGGGCAAAAAAAGAAATGCTGGAGAAGAAAAAATTTATCATAAAGGTAAAGAATATATTTTGGATAAAAACAATCCATTGTTATTTTTTATACAAAGATTAAGGGACGAGGCACACAGATTTGCTATAAGCACACACAGGGCAAAAAGAAAGAAAAATTTAAGTAAATCCTTGCTTGACCAGATTCAGGGTATTGGGAAACAAAGAAAAAGAGCTTTACTAAATCATTTTGGTTCTGCCAGATCTGTTGAATCTGCTAGTTTGGACGACCTAAAAGCAGTTGACGGCATAGAAGACAGTATAGCTAAAAGAATATATGATTATTTCCACGAATAAAAATGAAATTTAGAATACCAAATATTTTAACTATTGGAAGAATCATAATCGTACCTATATTTGTAATTACTTTTTTCCTACCAGGTTTTTTTGGAGATTTAATTCCATTTTTTCTGTTTGTATTAGCCAGCTTTACAGACTATTTAGATGGTTTACTAGCTAGGATTTTTAAAGAAGAGTCAAAACTCGGAGAGCTGTTAGATCCTATAGCCGATAAAATACTTGTCTCAGCTGCCTTAGTTTTATTAATAATGAATGGAACAATAAAAAGTTTTGAGGTAATTGCAGCATTAATAATAATAACGAGAGAGATAATGGTTTCAGGTTTAAGAGAGTTTTTGGCTAAAATAAGTATAAAAATGCCAGTTTCAAATTTGGCAAAAGTTAAAACTTTCATTCAGATGTTTTCTATTTCTATACTTTTGACAGGAGATTTTGGAAATAAAATCATCAATTTTCAAGATTATAATGCACAAACTATAGGGATCATTTTACTTTGGTTGTCTTCTGGACTAACTTTATATACAGGTTATGATTACTTCGTAAAAAGTATTGATCATGCTTTAAACGAAGATAATAAATAAATATGGAACTTTCTAAACAAAATATTAGAGAGAGAGAATTTCATAATAAATTACAGTCTTCATCAAAAGAAAGATTTGAGAATGTTTTTTATAAAGCGTTATACAACGCTGGATCAGACTTTTTTTCTATAATAAAACTTAATTGTAAAGAAAAAATAGTTTTAGACTTTGGGTGTGGTATTGGCGATGCATCAAGAAAAGTTTATGATTTTAATCCTAAAAAAATCACTGGAATAGATATCTCAGAAGTATCAGTCAAAAAAGCATCTGATGAAGCTAAAAGATTAAATTTAAGTATAGATTATAAAGTAGATAACTGTGAAAATTTAAAATTTGAAAACAACTCATTTGATTTGGTATATGGCACTGGAATTATTCATCATTTAAGTACTGAAAAATGTGTGAGTGAAATTTCAAGAGTTTTAAAAAAGAATGGGGTATTAGTTTTTTTAGAGCCACTTGGAACTAATCCAATAATAAATTTATACAGAAGGATAACGCCAAAAGCTAGGTCACATGATGAACATCCCTTGATAAAAAAAGATTTTGAAATTTTAAAAAAGAATTTCAATAACTTGAATATTAAATATTACGGCTTTTTAACTTTATTATTCTTTTTGTTATACAAAGAGCCGAGTAAATCTAAAGTTTTTAAATTTTTATCCCTTATTGATCAAAATTTATTCAAATTTAAGGTTTTTCAAAAATTTGCGTGGTCAGTCGTAATTTCTGCTGAAAAAAATTAAGCTGCAGGTTTTTTTCTTACAATTTTTTGATAATTTTCATTTAACTCGGTAATCATTTCACACACTTTAAAATTGTAAGTATCTATCTGAGAAACTGGAGTAACTTCAGCTGCTGTTCCTGTAAGAAAACAACCTGTAAACTTACTCATTTCTTCAGGTTTGATTTTTTTTTCTATAACTTTTATTCCCAAACTTTTTGCTATTTTTATTACTTCTCGTCTAGTTATACCATCTAAAAAAGAGTCTGGTATAGGTGTGTGAAGCTCTCCATCTTTTGTTTTAAAAAAAATGTTAGCTCCTGTTGCCTCAGCAATATTGCCTTCATGATCTAGCATTAACGAGTCTGTAAAACCTTTGCTTTCTGCCTCATGTTTCGAGAGTGTGCAGATCATGTAGAGACCTGCGGCTTTAGTATCCCAAGGAACTGAATTTGGTGCTGGTCTTCTCCATGAAGAAATGTTTAATTTTATTCCATTAAGTTTTAATTTTGGATCAAAATAAGATCCCCATTCCCAAGCTGCTATAGCTACGTTTATTTTATTTTTTTGAGCAGATATGGCCATCATCTCGCTTCCTCTCCATATTACTGGTCTTACATATCCATTTTTTATTTTTTGAACATTAACAATCTTTTTGGATGCCAAATTTATTTCATTTTGGGAAAAAGGCACTTCAATCCCCATTCTTTTTGCAGAATAAAAAAGTCTATCAGTATGTTCTTCTAGTTTGAAAATTTCTCCATCATAAACTCTTTCCCCTTCAAAAACACAACTTGCATAATGAAGACCATGATTTAAAACATGAATTTTTGCATCTTTCCAATCTACAAGATCTTTATTAAGCCAAATTTTACCTGACCTTTTGTCGTAAGGAATTGTTTCCATAAAAATAAATATATCGATTTTTTTCTTACAAAAAAGTATATTTCTTATTAATATAAGTCAATATGACTTACCATTTATGAAGAATTTATTATATTTAAAAGATGATCAGATAAAAGACTTTATTCAATTATTATTTTATGCATACAGAGAGACGTTCTCTGATCCTAAAGAACACCTATCAAAAAAATTTTTTGGACCTGCTCACTTGAGGGCTATCAATTTAATTGAGCGAAATCCTGGAATAAGCTTTAGTGAACTAATATTTAAGCTTAAAATTACAAAACAAAGTCTTAATAGAGTAATAAGAGAGCTTATTAAGGAAAAAATGATAAAACAAATTAAAGATGACAAAGATACTAGAAAAAAAAATTTATATCTAGATAAGGAGGGAAAAGATTTTTTTGAAGTAGTCTATAATACACAAAAAAAAAGAATATTTAATGCATTGAAAAGTTCAGAACCTGACTCTGTTGTTAAGTTTAAAGAGGTTTTAAAAAAGATAATTGATGGAAAATAATAAAGGACATATACTTGTTGTCGATGATGATGATAGAATAAGAAGCTTACTCAAAGAATTTTTGCACTCTCAAAATTATATGGTATCTACTGCCTCAAACTCTGAAGAAGCGAAAAAAAAACTTAGTTTTTTTTATTTTGATATTCTTGTATTAGATGTGATGATGCCTGGCCAAAGTGGGTATGAGTTAACAAAAGAGATTAAAAAAAATGAAGACACTCCAATTATCCTTTTAACAGCTAAAGGAGAAGTTGAGAATAGAATTAAAGGTTTAGAACTTGGTGCAGATGACTATATTGGAAAGCCATTTGAGCCTAAAGAATTACTTTTGAGAATAAATAATATTATCTCAAAAAATAAAAAAATTGATACCAAAAAAGAATATTTTGTTGGATCTGCTAAGATTAATCTTTCGAAGATGACAATAGATTTAAAAAGTAAAATTAAAAAAATTAATTCCTCAGAAAAAAAGGTATTATTAGAAATGTTGGCACAACCTGGAAAAACTTTTTCTAGAGAAAAAATTGGTAAAATTTCTGGAATAGCCCAAGAGAGATCAATAGATGTTATGATAACAAGATTAAGACAAAAAATTGAAACAAATCCAAAAAATCCAAAATATCTTCAAACAATAAGAGGTTCAGGTTATGTTTTATGGATTGAATAAAACAATAAAAAAAATTCTTCCGAAAGGTTTATTTTATAGATCTTTAATTATCGTAGCTGCACCAATAATAATTTTACAATTAATAGTTTTAATAGTGTTTTTTGATAGCGTTTGGATCAAAGCTAATAAAGGAATGACTAGATCTCTAGTCGGAGAGCTAAAATTATTAAGTGATTTTTATTCTAATAATCAAACTGATATCGATTTTTTAACAGATAGCTATAAAAATAATTTTGATTTTGATATCAACATCAGTGAAGGAAAGCTTCCTAGTGTAAGTGCGGAAAGAAAATTTAGTCCTATGGATAGATCTTTAAGGAGAGAGTTAAAATCATCATTTGGTAATGATAACTACTGGTTTGAAACGACGAAGTATAAAAATGCAGTTGAAATAAAAATTCGAAATGGAAATGAAATTATTGAATTTTTAGTTCCAAAAGACAAAATTAAAACATCTTCGGTGAGAATATTTATTTTATGGTTAATATTACCTTCTGTCATATTAATACTTATTGCTATAATTTTTTTAAAAAATCAAACTAGGCCAATTATTAATCTTGCTAAAGCGGCAGAAAGATTCGGAAAAGGAGATTATGTAAATGAGTTTAGGCCCTCGGGGGCTCGAGAAATAAGGAAGGCATCATATGAATTTGATAGAATGGCTAAAAGAATAAATAGACATTTAAATCAAAGGTCCGAAATGCTTTCGGGAATAAGTCATGATTTGAGAACACCTTTAACGAGATTAAAACTACAATTGGCCATGATAAATCAAAAAGATATATCTGACAGAATGTCAAAAGACATCAATGAGATGGAAAAAATGCTTAATGACTACTTACAATTCGCTAAAACTCAACTTCAAGAGGAAACTACTAAGGTTAATTTATTATTATTATTTAGAGAGTTAAAAGAGGAAATTAATAATAAAAACTTAATTATTGATGTTGAAAATGAAATTACCTTAAATGGTAGACATCAAGCTTTAAAAAGATGTTTTTTAAATCTAATCCAAAACGCACTTATATACGGAAAACACGTATATATAAAAACACAGACAACAGCAAACAGAGTAATATTTTTAATAGAGGATGATGGTCCAGGTATTCCTAAAGAACAATATAAAAATGTTTTTAAACCTTTTTTTAGGTTAGATAAGAGTAGAAGTTTAAATACAGCTGGAATTGGATTAGGCTTAGCAATAGTTGAAGATATTGTGAATTCACACGGTGGAACTATTCAACTAGGGTCTAGTGAATATAAAGGATTACAAGTTAAGATCTCTTTGCCTTCTTAATCTTTTTTTTTTGAAGCTGTTTTATCTTCATCTCTTGTTTTTGTACTATTTTTTTTAAGACATTAAACTCTTCCCTTGTTACTAATTCGAGTTTTTCAATCAGATTTTCTCTTTGAAATTTTAAATTATTTGAAAATTCTTTTCTTAAATCCTCAGATGTTAAAATCCCTTTTTCCAAAAATTGGGACATCATTTTCAATATTTTTTCTGAACTTTTCATTATTTTTTTTAATTTAATAAAAACTTATAACCAAATATGTTATAAAAACAGTTATGTACACCCATAATTTAGACCCAGTATTATTGAATATAGGATTTTTGTCAATTCGTTGGTACTCTCTTGCATATATATTTGGAATAGTGTTTGGGTGGATATACGCAAAAAAACTTATAGAAAAAATAATAAATAAAACTTTTTACAAATTTAATTTGCAAGATTTCGACGAATACATTTCCTATCTTATATTTTCAATCATTATTGGTGGAAGAGTTGGATATGTAATGTTTTACAATTTTGAATATTATAGCCAAAATTCATTAGAAATTTTAAAAATATGGAAAGGAGGTATGTCTTTCCACGGTGCTTTAATAGGAATAATTTTAGGAACTTTCATATTTGCAAACAAAAGAAAACTAAGAGCATTTGTCTTTTTAGATCTTGTAGCTTGCACTGCACCAATTGGAATATTTTTTGGAAGAATATCAAATTTCATCAATAGTGAGTTATACGGAAAGCCAACCGGAGGTTCATGGGGTGTGGTGTTTCCAAATATAGATAATGTTTTAAGACACCCGTCACAGATATATGAAGCAATTCTAGAAGGGGTGTTACTTTTTATCATTTTAAATACAATTATTTTTTTAAAAAAATATTCTTTATCTTTTTGTTCATCAATGTTTTTGATTTTTTATGGTTTTTTTAGAATAGTTGCAGAACAGTATAGAGTGCCGGATCAACAATTAGGTATGATTTTAGATTTTATTAGTATGGGTTCCTTATTGAGCTCATTAATGATAATAGCTGGATTCATTCTAATTTTTTTTAAAAATAAATTCAATGAAAGAAATATTTAAAAAAGATAAAAAACTTAGTGTGGATCAATTTTTTGAAAGAGTTTTGTATGACAATAAAATAGGTTATTACTCAAAAAAAAAAATTTTTGGTAAAGGGGGAGATTATATAACATCACCAATGATATCGGTTCTTTTCGGAGAAATGATCACGATATGGTTATTAACAATTTGGGAGTCAATTGGAAAACCAAAAAAATTTAATTTTATAGAACTAGGCCCTGGTAATGGTGAGCTTGCTAAAGTAATTTATGAGACTTCTAGAAAATTTAAAGATTTTAATAAAGCCATTACATTCTATTTGTTTGAGAGAAGTTCTAATTTAAAGGTTGTACAAAAAAAAACTCTTAAAAGTAAAAATATAAAATGGGTAAGTAATTTTTCAAATATAAAAAGTGGACCAGTAATTTTTCTTG
>MDTD01072988.1_pt1 | contig 14493 bp, 13 predicted proteins | sample 811221 | NCBI WGS metagenome assembly MDTD01 (sample SAMN05326646, study PRJNA326480) | marine metagenome | isolation source: seawater | place: Pacific Ocean: South West | collected 2011
CAAAAAAAGCAATCATTTTGGGTGTTTCTCCGAAGATATCTTTGGCGTATTTTTCATATTCTTTTTCAACAAAATAGCTCACCTCCATTTTTGAGCCATCTTCTCTTGTATAAAAGTCTTTTACTTCAACAAATTCACCTATTGCCATCATAAACAAATAAGGTGCATGTGGTTTTTCTTGTTGCCAATGATCTGTTCTATATCCTTTTTTATAAGATTTAGATCCTTTTAAAATACCATTAGACAAGGTTTTATATTTATCTTTTACTGTGATGTAAATATCTTGTTTTGATTTGGCATTTGGAGCATCAATTGTTGGAAACCATACCGAATTTGCTTCAGTTTCACCCTGTGTCCATATTTGAGGCATCTTTTTCTTATCATGCCCTAAAGGGTTGATAAAATAAAGACCTTTATCTGATGTAATTGCTTTTCCCTCTTTAACATCTATCTCATTTGGACTTGATACATAATCGATTACAATTGTATAGCTTTCTTTTGATGAATATATCCGGTCCAAAAGAACTTTCAATTTTAGACCATCATAATTATATTTTAAGGTTTTCTCATTAAGCTTTACAAGTTTTATTTGCATCCCCTTTGCATCTAATTCAATGTGGTCTAAAGGATGAAAATGAGGACTTGCTGTTATGCTTGCCTTCCCAAACAATCTTGAGCTTGACCAATCAAAAGAAACTTCAAGTTTGGTATGAATTAAATCCGTCTCTATTTTTCTAGATTTTTTATAAGGATCTTTTTTAATATCTTTTTTTTCAGGATTATTAAGAGGAACATATGTATCTTGAACCACTTCTAGTTCTTCCTCTTCAAATGCTTGAGAGGTAAATGATGACTCAGAAAGTTTACACGCTGATAGTAGGCAAACGAAAAATAAAAGAATAAATAATTTCATATAATTGATTTGTAGACAATATTAGTTAATTAAGAATAAATAGGAAGTTTTACCGTAAAGACTGTTCCTCTTTCTTTTGAGGAGGTAAAAGATATATTTCCATTATGATTTTCTATTATTTGTTTGGCTATTGGCAAACCTATTCCTGTTCCTGTTGTTTTAGTGGTAAAATAAGGAACAAATATTTTCTCTTTTTGATCTGGAGCTATTCCAAATCCATTGTCTTTAATTGATACCATGTAAAAGGAATCCTTTTTAATTACATTAATGGAAATAAGACCATCTTCATTAGTAGAGATTGCCTGTGTGGCATTTTTAATTAAATTATTAAATACTCTTATTACTTGATCTTTATCAGCAAAAATGAACAATGGATCTTTTTCTGCACTAAATAAAATCTCAATGTTATTTTCCTGATTAAATAAAGAAATTACATTTTTTAGTAAATCAACTAAGTTTAATTTCTCATTTTCAGGCAATGGCATTTTTGCAAAGTTTGAAAATTCATTTGCAATCTTTGTTAATCCATCAATTTGTTCTATTAATGAGGCGGTTACTCTCTCAAGCTTTTTGTACGATTCTGGATCACTTTTTTCAAAAACCCGATTAAGTTGCTGAATACTTAATTTCATTGGAGTAAGGGGGTTTTTTATTTCATGAGCAACCTGTTTTGCCATATCGCGCCAAGCTGATTCTCTTTCGCTTTTGGCCAACTGTTCTGCTGTATCAGCAAGTTCCTCTAGTTTTTGATTGTATTGCTGGGCCAATATTCCTATTTCATCATCTTTATGGTAGCTTATTTTTTGATTCCCTAAACCAAACTGGATGTTAGATATATTTTCTTGTAAAAGACGAAGTGGCTTTGTTACCCAATTTGATACAACAACAGATATAATAATTGAAATTACAAGAAGCAAAATAAATACATTTATAATAGAAACTAAAAACTTCTGAATTTGATTTTCTAAATCTTGTTGTTGTCCAAAATGTTGAAGGTTAACATATGCCAATAATTTGCCCTTTGAATTATAAAATGGCAAATACGCAGAAATATATTTTAAATTACCTATTACTTCTTGTTGACTAAAATCAGACTTTTGTTCAGATCTAAGCATATAAAAAGCATTGGCATTAATCTGATCGCTCATCAATCCATAATTAAAAACTTTAGGTTGGGAGGATGAAAGAAGGTGTCCGCTTGGGTTATATAAATTTATATCTGTAATGAATACTCTTGATAGCTTAGATAATACAATGCCCATATAGTTTCCCTGCTCTTCAATAGATAAACTTTCCTTCTTGCCTAACTTGGCTCTAAGTTCAAGTTCAAGAGACTCTAGTTTTTGTCTTATATTTTCCGCAGTATACTTATTATACTGATTTCTAACAAAAACACCACTTCCCCAGCCAAACGCTAATAGCGATGAAAAAACAATTAAAACCAATATCGCCTGAATTTTAAAAGCAAGGGTTTTAAATTTTTTAGAGTTGATGTTAATCCCCTTTATTAAATAACAAAACAATAATACAAAGCCATAAAAAGCAAAAAGATATGTGAACCTAGTAATGTGTTCAAGCCAAGTCACATTTTTTCGAGAAACAATAATTAAATCTTCTTTTCCCTTATTAAATTGATAATGGCTGTAACCTTCTTTATGATATTCTTTATTATTTATATTGTCTACACCATAATTAAAAGCTGAAGCATAGCTATATCTTCCATGTTTAGAAACTAACTTTGACTGGTGGTACTTCGCTATTGAATATTTATCTATTTCAGGAAAAGTCCGAGTATTGGAAGATATTAATAAGCGAGGAAAACCAATACCTTCTGGGATTTTTTTAGATTTAAATTTTGCTGTTAAATAATAAATTGAGTTACTATCATTATATATTTTTTGTTTTGCAATGTAACTTAACTGATGTTTAAAATCTTTGACATAAAACAAGTTTTCATTATACTCAGACTTAATACTATTATTTTCTATAATTTGATTTAAGCTTTGAAATGGATTTTTATTGTTATCAAAAAATGATTTTCCATCTGAATCAAATAAATCAAAACTTATTTCATATTGATCCCAATACCCTTTAAAATATTTTCGTTCTAAAATATACTTAAAATCTGATAGTCCTGTTTCAGGATTATCTTCGATTAATCTCTGTATGAATTTCTCTTTGTTGATTTTATCAGAAACAATTGCAAACTCTTTCTCTGTTTCAATGTTTTTTTCTGAAGCTAGGTATTTAGCCAACTCTTTCTTTTCATTTTGAATTTTAATATCATTCCAATTTGAAAGGTTCAAAGACACATAACAAGAAATAATAAATAATGTAATTAATACATTAAAATCAGATTTCGAATTTCTTTTTGAATTAAAAACCAACCAAAGAATAATTAATAAAGGAAATAAAAGGGAGAAAAGCATTTGATTTAAATAGAAAACACCCCAAATTAAATATAAAAAAGAAAGTAAAAGAAGAAAGAAAACACTCCTATTTGCCGAATTTGTTTGAAGATAAAACTTATTAATAAGAGTATTTACAATAATGTAATAGGAATAAATAAATGCGCCAATAAAGGCTATTAAAAGAAAGGAATATATATTTAATTCAAATAAGTGGTCAATCACAAATGGAACATTTGAATTTAAAATAATAGAAGAAAAAATCTGAAGTTGAAGGGTCCAAAGCACAAAAGAAAAGAAAACTGCCAACCATAATTTTAAATCATAAATAAAAGACTCTTTTTTTAACTGATTTAGATACCTATTTAATGTAAAAATTAAAAAAATTATAACGCATAAAGTCAGTAAAAATGAAGCAGCATCATTACAATATTTTAAAAAAAAGGATGTTTTTTCAAATGTTATACTTGGTGTTTGACCCACATACATGCCAAGGCTTTGCCCCATTAATAATAAATAACCAACAAATACCCCCAATGGAATGATAAGTGCTTTTAGCGGAGGTAATATTAAAAACCTTTGGTATAAGAAAGCTAATAAAAACACAATAGAACTTAAAAACAATAAAAAGTCTCCAGTATTTGGGTGCAATTTGTTTCTTATGTCATAATCACCAAAAATAATACTAAATAGATACTCTTTATTCTTGTTAAACACCTTATTTGGGAGGGCTTCATCTATTGAAATATCAACATGTTTAAGGCTAGAAAATGAACTAGAAAAAGAATTAATTAAATATTCATTTTCATATGGATATTCATTTTTAATTAAAAAGGAACAACAAATAATGGAATTTGACACTTGTTTGGTTTTGGAATAATACCAACCATTTTGCAATTTAAAAAAACCATCTTTTCTAAATGGATTATCTGTAAATGAGCTGACAGGGACATGGTTATTATTCCAATATACCAGAGAATCATTATCATTTTTATAAATATGAATATTGAAAACGTGATCATAATAGGGCTCATGTTTCCATAAATCTTCAATACCTTTTTTTAAAATTTTTTGCTCGTACAAATCTATTGTGTGAGACATCTTTGTTTCTAACTCTACTATTTTTGAGTTAATATTATTCTTAATACCAGATTTGTTTTGATTTTCAATTCCAGGATTGAAAAAGTAAATTGCCAAAAAAAATAGCGAAAGAAAAAGAAACTTATATTTTAAAAAAATAGTTTTCAACGAATAGATTCTTTATGAACTTTCTTTTTCTTCATTAAAATATCAATGTTTCTTTTTAAGTTCAAAAAATCATTCTCCGCATTAGAATCATTTCTAAAAAAATAATCCGCATCATTTTTAAATGGCTCAATATATTGAGAGTGGCATGGATTTACATGGTTTTCCCACTGATAAATGATATCATCTATTGAATAACCTCTTTCAGATTGATCTCTATTGATTCTTCTTTTTAACTGAACATCTGAATCAACAGTAACATATACACTAATATCCAAATGGTTTTTTATCTCTGAATAATAGAATAAAAATAACCCTTCTACAATAATTAAATCAGAAGGATCAATATCTATGTAGTTGTTTACATGAGGCGGAGAATTAAAATTATACTCTTTAACTTTTATGGGAGAGCCACTAATTAGAGAATTTAAATCTTCAGTTATTTTATTTCTATCTAGAGCTGATGGTAAATCAAAATTAACAATCCCATTTGAATCTTTTTGTTGCATTTCAATGGGAAGATAATAATTATCTAAAGAGAATACGGAAGGATTAAGACCTCTGTATTCATTACAGAGTCTCCTTAATAAAGTAGTTTTTCCAGAACCACTTCCACCACATATTCCGATAATCATAAATTTTGGATTTGCCTAGTTTACGAATTTACAAATATCCTATGAAATATATATATGAATTTAATTTTTAGTTAATTCCTTAAAGTAATTTTCAAGGTTGTCTATCTCATTAATTAACTTATCAGCAACTATCTTACCCTTATTTATAATAATTATACGGTCGCAAATTGCCTCAACTTCTTGCATTATATGTGTTGATAAAATGACTGTTTTTTCTTTCCCAATATTTTTAATAAGTGTTCTTATCTCAACTAATTGATTTGGATCCAAACCAGAAGTTGGTTCGTCTAAAATTAACACCTCAGGATTATGTATTATAGCTTGTGCAAGACCAACTCTTTGTTTATAACCTTTAGACAGCGCGCCTATCTTTTTGTGCTTTTCTAAACTAAGCCCCACACGATTAATTACATCATTTACTTTACTTGATATGTTTGATAATTTGTAAACACCGCCAACAAATTCGAGATATTCTCTAACGTACATCTCATCGTACAATGGATTGTGTTCTGGCAGGTACCCTATTTTTTTTCGAGTTTCTAAATTCTCTGTACTAACAATTAGGTCACAAACCTTAACTTCTCCGGAACTTGCAGGAATATAGCCCGTAATTATTTTCATTGTTGTTGATTTCCCTGCCCCATTTGGACCTAAGAAAGCTGTAATCTGACCTTCAGGAACTGAAAAAGAAACATCAGAAACTGCTTCTTGCTCTCCATAATGTTTGTATAAATTTTGAATTTCAACAGACATGAAAACTATTTTGACGACTAATTATAATCATACAATATTAGTGTTTTTTATAGATTTATTTTACATCAAATAAAAAAGGGGCATGAAGCCCCTTTTTATTCTTAAAAAACAATTTTATTTACTTTTATCTTCACTTACCTCTACGTCTTCAAAATCAACATCTTCTGCCACTGTATCATCTCCATCGTCATTAGACGCTTGATCAGAGGATGTGTTTTGTTGTTCATTTGAAGCATTATACATTTCTTGAGATGCTGCTTGAAAAACACCTTCTAGCTTTTCAATAGCCGCTTGAATGTTCTCAAGATTTTTTGCTTCGTGCTGAACTTTTAACTCAGCAAGTGCATCTTCAATTGGTTGTTTTTTATCCGCAGGTAATTTATCTCCCATTTCAGAAAGCTGGTTTTCTGTCTGAAAAATTAAAGAATCTGCTTTATTTAACAACTGTACTTCTTCTTGTTTCTTTTTATCTGCATCTGCATTTGCTTCTGCTTCTGCTTTCATCTTATCAATTTCTTCTTGATTTAAGCCACTTGAGGATTCAATTGTTATTTTTTGTTCTTTTCCTGTTCCTTTATCTTTGGCGCTAACATTTAAAATACCATTTGCATCAATGTCAAAAGTTACTTCAATTTGTGGAACGCCTCTTCTTGCAGGAGGGATATCAGTTAATTGGAACCTTCCTATAGATTTATTATCGTTAGACATTGGTCTTTCTCCTTGAAGTACATGGATATCAACCGCAGGCTGATTATCTGCAGCAGTTGAAAAAACTTCACTCTTTTTAGTTGGTATGGTTGTATTTGACTCGATTAACTTTGTAAAGACACCTCCCATCGTTTCAATTCCTAAAGAAAGAGGAGTAACATCTAATAGCAAAACATCTTTAACTTCACCTGTTAAAACGCCCCCTTGTATGGCTGCTCCGATTGCAACAACCTCATCAGGATTAACTCCTTTACTTGGTGATTTTCCAAAAAACTTTTCTACAGCACTTTGTACAGCTGGGATTCTTGTTGTTCCTCCTACCAAAATTACTTCATCAATATCAGATGCTGTGAATCCTGCGTTTTCTAGAGCTGAACGACAAGGGTTAATTGTTCTTTTGATTAGTTTATCGACCAATTGCTCAAATTTTGCTCTAGACAATGAGCGAACCAGATGTTTTGGAACTCCATCTACAGGCATTATATATGGTAAATTAATTTCTGTTGAAGTTGTACTTGACAATTCAATTTTAGCTTTTTCAGCTGCTTCTTTTAATCTTTGAAGAGCGGCAGGATCTTTTGATAAATCTATTCCTCCATTTTCTGACTTAAATTCTGACACCAACCAGTCAATAATCGCTTGATCAAAATCATCTCCACCTAAATGTGTATCTCCATCTGTAGAACAAACTTCAAAAACACCATCTCCTAATTCTAATATTGAGACATCATGTGTTCCACCACCACAGTCAAAAACGACAATTTTCATGTCTGCATTTTTCTTATCTAATCCATAAGCAAGTGCTGCAGCAGTTGGCTCATTTATAATTCTTTTAACTGTTAAACCGGCAATTTCACCAGCCTCTTTTGTAGCCTGCCTTTGCGCATCATTAAAGTATGCTGGAACTGTGATGACCGCCTCTGAAACATCTTGACCCAAATGGTCTTCTGCTGTTTTTTTCATTTTCTGAAGAATGATTGCAGATATTTCTTGTGGACTATATTTTCTGTCGTCGATTTTAACTCTTGGAGTATTGTTTTCTCCTTTAACAACCTCGTAAGGGACTCTTGAACTTTCCATTGTAGTTTCATCAAAAGAATTCCCCATAAATCTTTTAACTGAGTAAATAGTTTTAGTTGGATTGGTAATAGCTTGGCGTTTAGCCGGGTCTCCAACCTTTCTTTCTCCTCCTTCTATAAAAGCAACAACTGAAGGCGTTGTTCTTTTTCCTTCTGCATTAGAAATAACAACTGGCTCACTTCCTTCCATTACTGAAACGCATGAATTTGTTGTTCCTAAATCAATTCCTATTATTTTTCCCATGATATTATATTTTATTCAAATTTTACATTTTTGTATTGTCAATTAATATGCCATGTGTTTTTTTTAGTAATTTAATGACAAAGAATCCATTAAAAATAGATTCAATATTAGAATTTATGACGAAATGTCATGTTTGTTGTCATGTCGACTAATTAAATAGGCTTTCATATATTTGCAATATCAAATTGATTAAATGAGTAGTGAAGATAAAATTTCAACACAAAAAGCACCTAAACCAGTAGGTCTATACCCACATGCAAGAAAAGCAGGAAATCTTTTGTTCTTATCTGGTGTTGGGCCAAGAGTTGCTGGATCCGACAGTTCAGACTCTAAAGTTCCAGGATTACAACTTGATAAAAATGGTAATTTTTTGGAATTTGATTTTGAAGCACAATGCCGCAGTGTGTTTGACAATGTTAAAGTCATTCTTAAAGAATCTGGGTCAAGTTGGAGTGATTTAATCGATGTTACGGTCTTTTTAGTCAATATGAAGCGTGATTTTCATACTTATAATAAAATTTACGCTGAATATTTTTCTGAAAACCAACCCTGCAGAACCACGGTCGAAATTAATTCTTTGCCAACACCAATAGCAATTGAACTTAAATGTATCGCAACAATTAAATAACTATGATTTCTTTTATAATAAGGTGTATACTAACTGCTACTGCACTGGCATTTAATACTTATCTTTTTTATTCCGGATCTTGGGGCTGGGGCATTAGTTTTATTTTTATTACAGCACTGCTTATATTTTCTTTTTTCAGAAATGAAAATATGATATTGGCTCTAAACCAAATGAGAGTTGGAAACACTGAAAAAGCAAAAAAACACATCAATAAGATTACACATCCTCAATTAATGCCAAAAAAACAACACGCATATATTTTATATCTGCAAGCAGTAATGAACACGCAAGATTTTGGACTTGCCAAAAGCGAACAGCTTTTGCGAAAGGCTCTTAGCCTTGGACTTAGAACAAAACAAGACCAAGCGGTTGCAAGGATGCATCTGGCAGGTATTTGTGCTCAAACTGGTAGAAAAAAAGATGCTGTGAATCTATTGGCGGAAGCAAAAAAACTTGATCAAAATGGAGTGATGAAAGAGCAAATAACAACTATGCAAAAACAATTGCGAGCTGCTCCCTCAAAGAATCAAATGAGAATGGCTCAGATGATGGGTGGTAGAAGAAAAATGCCAAGATCTAGATAGAAACTTATTCTTAAAGAAATGCCACGATATAAAAAGTTATATACAGTAGGCTGGGGAGATTATGAATTACTGGATGCTGGTGGTGGTAAAAAACTTGAAAAATGGGGTGAGATAATAACAATTCGACCTGAAAAACATGCCTATTTCAAATCAGGTATTTCTTTTGAAAAATGGAAAGAGATGGCACATTGGGAATTCAAAGAGCACAAAAGTACCGCTGGAGAATGGATTAATATTTTACATACAGATAAAAAAGATTGGCACATAAAGTATCAGGAAACACCATTTCAATTAAAGCTTACCTCTTTTAAACACTTAGGTTTGTTTCCTGAGCAGAAAACAAATTGGGATTACATAAAAGCAAAATTAAATAATCAAGACCGATTTTTAAATTTATTTGGATATACTGGAGTCGCTTCATGCATTGCTCGTTCAACTGGTGCAAAGGTTTATCACGTAGATTCAATTAAGCAAATTATTTCATGGGCAAAAGAGAATATGAATCTTTCAAAAAACAAAGATATTCATTGGGTACATGAAGACGCCCTTAAGTTTGCAACAAGAGAAATGATAAGAGGGAATTTATACAATGGTATTATATTAGACCCACCTGCATGGGGATATGGGGCTAAAGGAGAGAGATGGAAAATTGAAAATAAAATAGCCTCTTTGCTTTTTGTATGCAATGCTATACTTGAAAAAGGAGGTTTTTTAATTTTAAACACATACTCCCCCAAACTACAAATAGATGACATCAACAGAATTATAAATAAAACATTTCCTAATTCTAAAAATGAAATATCTGAATTATGGATGAAGGCTAAAACAAATAAAAAACTATATTTTGGAAATCTTGTTAGATTAATAAAAAAATAGATTTATGAAAAAGCAACTGATGTTTTTATTTTTGTTTATCATTCTTTTTTCAAGTATAATTATTGCTTATTTTTTAAATACTAATGCAATTAAAAAAAGAAAAGAACATATTAAAGTCATTAATCCCATTGACTTGCCTTCGGAAATGGTTGACCCAAGCTTAATTAATCTTGGGGTTGGTCACAAAATAAAACCTTTTAAGTTTACGAATCAGCATAACGAATTAATTGAATTAAAAGAAGTTGAAGAGTGTGTGTTTGTTGCTGAATATTTTTTCACTACCTGCCCTACCATTTGCCCAATAATGAATAAGCAAATGCAAAGGATTCAAAAGCATTTTAGGAATAACAAACAATTCAAAATCTTAAGCTTTACTGTTCACCCGGAAGTAGACACCGTTGAACAGCTTTTAAAATATGCTAAAAAACATAGTGCTGTTAAAAATCAGTGGCATTTTTTAACTGGATCAAAGAATCAGCTTTATGAGAGTGCTCGGAAATCTTTTTTCCTATTAAAACCTGCTGAAGTTAAAAACCAAGGTGACGTTGGAAGTGATTTTATTCATACCAATAACTTTGTTTTAGTTGATAAATTTTTACAAATAAGAGGGTATTATGATGGCACAAATCCTGAAGAAATTGATAATCTTATTCGTGATGCAGAAAATTTAATAAATGAATAGCTAACCCCATTCTCTTTTTTGTTACTTTAACCATTAAGGAATCTTGTCTGACTTTTTTTCTGACTCTTTTATTAAAAGAGGAAGCTAGTCACTCAATGGTCTTTTGGCATTGTTCAATTTGTGTAACAAATTCATTTACGTCAATTGCATTCAAAATGTTAAAGTTTCCCGATGACTCTCGTCTCAACTTTATCAAAGTTGCACCACTATTGAGTCGCTTTCCAAAATCAGAAGCAACAGATCTTATGTAGGTTCCTTTACTACAGGATATTGAAAAATTTACTTCCGGAAACTTTTCAGATTGTGTTGTGAAATTAAAAATTTCTATTGTAGAAGGCTTTAAATCAATTGATTCACCTTTTCTAGCCATATCATAAGATCTTTTTCCATCTATTTTTTTTGCTGAAAAAATTGGCGGATACTGGTCTTGAAGCCCAACAAATGAATTTGTTATTTCTTGAATTTGTTTATTGGTAATGTGCTTTATTGGAAAATCATTGTCAAAATTTGTTTCCATGTCATATGATGGCGTTGTTTTTCCCAACAAAAATGTACCTGTGTAATGCTTTTCTCCTACCATATACTCTTGAATCTTTTTTGTGTGCTTTCCAATACATACAATTAGTAAGCCTGTGGCCAATGGGTCTAAAGTTCCTGCATGACCTACTTTGAGTTTTTTCAAATTATATTTTTTCTTTATGGCCCATCTTATTTTTTTTACAACATCAAATGATGTCCAACCTAATGGCTTATCAATTAAAACAGTTTGCCCCTCTAAAAACGCTTCTTTTAAAAACATGAATTACAATGAAGTAAGTAAAATAGAGAAAATACCCGCCAAAATACAATAGTAACTAAAATACTTCAGTTTACTATTCTTTACGATCTTAATCATCAACCGACAAGCCAGTATCCCAGATAAAAATGCGGCCAAAAACCCAATCAATAAAGAAAATGATTGATCACTTGAGAAAAACAGATCTCCACTCATTAAATCTTTTAAAATTTTACCAAAAATCAATGGAACAACCATTAAAAATGAAAACTTTGCAGCTTTTTCTCTATCAATTCCTAATAAAACAGATGTGGCTATTGTTGCTCCAGACCTTGAAATGCCAGGTAGCATCGCGATTGCTTGTGCAATTCCAATTATAAATGCTGATTTATTTGACAAATCCACTACTGTTTTTTTAGACTTATCAGCTAAAAACAAAAGAATTGCTGTTATAAACAACATCAACCCAACTAAAATTAATTGACCATTAAAAAGTGTTTCTAAAAATTCTTCAAAAAATAAACCCACAAAAACTGCAGGAATCATTGAGATTATTATTTGAAAAGAAAATTTAAACTCCTGGAGTTGATGTTGAAATTTAAATAGGCCCCTAATTATTTCAGAAACCTCTTTTCTAAAAATCAAAATGGTACTTAAAGCCGTTGCGAAATGAAGAACAACCGTAAATAATAAGCTTTCCTGAGGTATACTATCATCTCCCATTATCGCTTTTCCTATTTCCAAATGGCCACTAGAAGAAACAGGAAGGAACTCTGTTAACCCCTGAATAATACCAAGAATAATTGCCTCAATTGAGTCCATTTAGGAAATTACTTTTTCTTCTTAACACTTTTTGATTTAGGAACATCTTCTTGTTCAAAACCTTTTATTTTAGGCCTTTTCATTATTGCGACTATTATAATAATATATCCAACAACTATAAAAAAAGGAGCGAGGGTTATTCTACGGGCACTAAATAATTCATCCGCATTAAATTCATTTAATTGATCAGCACCACCACCAATCATTAATAAAAAACCTAAAATATTAACCGCTAGACCAATAAATAATAGTCTGTAGTTTTCTGAGTTAAAGCCAAAGTGTTCGTTTTTCATTGTCTTTCAATTTTAATACAAATCATCTAATTTCATTTTTAAATACTTATTAAGAGCAAACCAAGTTGAAATTAAAGTAATAAAAACCCCTAAAAAAATCAATGCCACACAAAGAATTGCAAACATTTCTAATGAGTATGAAATTTCTAAAATTTCAAAATAACTTTGAATAATATAAAACAAGGTGAGTAGCAATGTAATACCAAATATAGCTGATATAATTCCTTGTAAAAATGCCTGGTATAAAAATGGCCTTCTTATGAAAGAACCTTTAGCGCCCACAAATTGCATTGTTTTAATTGTAAATCTTTTAGAGTAGAGAGATAACCTTATAGTATTATTGATCATGGCAACGGCAATAACAACTAATATTAAAGCAATAGATAGAATTAAAAAAATAAACCTTTTGAAGCCAAGATTAACTGTTTCTACACTAGAAGGGTCATAATTAACTTCAGATATTTCATTAGGGAAAGACGCTAATAATTTATCTTTTATTTTAACCATACCTTCTTTTGTAGCATATGATTCTTTTGGTGAGTAACTCAAACTAGCCGGCAATGGGTTTTGATCATCAAAGATTTCCTTTATTTCATCTTCATTTTCAGATTGCCCCTCAAATATATCAATTGCTGCATCTGGTGACACATAAAATACAATCTTAAATTCTGGCCATGATTTGAGCTTAGCTTCTATACTTTTGATATCTGACTCATTGAGGCTTGGTTGAAAGAAAATATCTCCGTGTAGTGACTCTTTTGCTTTTTTTTCAATGTCTTGAAGGCCTAATACACCACCCAAAACAATTCCAATCATAAACAAAACCAATGAAATACCTATTACTGTGGAAATATTACTATTTCTGATTCCTCTTTTACTATATTTCTCCGCTGGATTGGACATAAAGGGCGAAGATAACAAGAAAAGATATTATTTTTTATTTTTTTTTGAACTGCTTAATGGTTTTGTGAATGTGAGAAACACTACAATCGTATTTATTCGCTAATTTTTTTAGAGTATATCCCTTTTTTTCCCTAAGTAGTAAAATTCTTTTTTTCTGTGAATAACTTAACGGATCGGGTCTTCCGGTAGACTTATTTCCGCCTTGTGGACCATACTTTAACCTTCTTTTTAACCAAAGAGTACTATTGTCTCTTTTTCCATTTTTAAAACCATTTCTGATTGATTCACTGTAAGATGACCACTTAAGATTGTTAGCATGATTGTTCGAAAGATCATCATCTTTATGGATAACAACTTTATTTTGAGTGATATTTTCATTTTCAATGAATGCTAAAGCAACTACTTTATGAGGATAAACAGTCTTCCTCTTTCCTTCATCAGAAATTAAATCGGTCATCAAAAATCCATTTTTAGGATGTTTTCTTATCAATTTGATTTTTGATTCAAATTGTACAATTCTTCCGTTTTTAAATCTCTTTATTCTTTTTATCGATCTGATTCTGCCTTTAGTTGATACTTCATAATTAGCAAAACCCGTTATACTCTTCCATTCTTCTGTCATAAATTATAGCTTGCTTAGTTTCAAACAAATACAAAACGTTTTTGTTTAAATTTTATACTAAGCCGCAACTCCAGTAGATGGATTATCATCTGAAATAAGTTCTGATTTAAAGTTTTGTTCATAGAGTATACCGTTAATAAAAACTTTTTTTGAGCTGTCGTTTGTGAGCATTTTCTTTGCCGAAAGAATGCTATTCCATGTTTTTAGATAATAAATTAAATCTTCTTTATTTTTGTAAGACAAAGGCTTAACAGTATTAGGTACATACTTTGTAATATTTGGATCCGATAACCTCTCTAAATGAGCAATTTCATCAATTTTAA
>MDTD01113167.1_pt1 | contig 14493 bp, 6 predicted proteins | sample 811221 | NCBI WGS metagenome assembly MDTD01 (sample SAMN05326646, study PRJNA326480) | marine metagenome | isolation source: seawater | place: Pacific Ocean: South West | collected 2011
CCTCGCCTTGGGGCTCGGAATCGCCGCCGGGACGTCGCCTCCCACTTTGCTGCGCAGGCCAGTAGAGTTATTGCATCCTGATAATGGCGATGCGAGATGCCGCTATGGAGTGACTACGTTTACGCTTTTGGAACAGCATGCAAGAACCATATGCACCTTAGTGGTATTGGCGAAAAACGGCGAGTTTTGAGAGTGTCTACGAGCAGGTTATGGTACGGTTGCGGACTAATTTGGAGAGTACTTTGATCGCTTTTTGGTCCTCGCCTTGGGGCTCGGAATCGCCGCCGGGACGTCGCCTCCCACTTTGCTGCGCAGGCCAGTAGAGTTATTGCATCCTGAAAATAGCGATTCGAGATCCGATCCGGAAACCCGTTAGCGATGCTGAAACCCGATTTTGGTTTGGGGTGGGGTTTTGGTGGAAAGGGGGTTGGCGGGGAGGTGGAAAGGTTCTTTCCAGTTGGGGATTTGCAGAGCTGGTTTTTGGGGAGGATCTGGTGATTTCAGGCAGGGGAATGGGGTTTCAGCAGCCGGTCAGGGTTGAAGTGGCATGGGCTTTGCTATTTGCTGAGCAGGTGCCTGTATCGCGGATATGGGCGGTCAAGACGTTGTGGATTTTACGGAAAGGAATTTGAGATGCGGTTCTTCATTTCAGCGATTCTGGTTGCGGTTACGGTGGCTTTTGCGAATCTGGCTTCGGCGGAAGGTGAACATGATCATGCTGAGCCGATGGGGACGAAGGCGCAGACACATTGTCCGGTGATGGGTGGGAAGATCAGCAAGAATGCGTTTGTCGACTATAAGGGCAAGCGGGTTTATTTCTGTTGTCCGGGATGTGATAAGAAGTTTCTGGCAAATGCGGATGAACGGATCGCAGCAATGGAGGCAAAGGGCGTGGTGTTTGAGAAGGCACCCGAGGCAGCAAAGGTGAAAGCTGCCAGTGCTTTGCCGGTTTGTCCGGTGAGCAATGAACCGATCGAAGATCCTTTTACGTTTGAATATGAGGGAAAGACGATTCAGTTGTGCTGCAAGATGTGCCTCAGCAAATTTAAAAAGGACCCAGCGAAGTATCTGCAGAAGGCTGCAAGTACTGCAGGGCATGAAGCGCCTGCCGCTGACGGCCACGAGGGGCACAACCACTAATCTTAAACAGGACATCCCCTCATGCACCGCCTGTTGTTTGTTTGCTGGTTGATGGTATTGCCGGTTTTTGCTCAGGAAACGGATGTCCTGAGTACCAAGGATGCTTCCGTTGGAGCCGGTGACACTGCTGTGAACTGGTCTAGTTTGCCCGAATTGATCGAGCTGGGCTCGAAAGAGAACCCGGCAGTGCGAAAGGCGAAGGCACATTGGCGGGCGGTGATTGAGCGTATTCCTCAGGTCCGGGCTTTGCCTGATCCGGTGGTGATGGTGGATTATTTCGGTGAGAATGTCGAGACTCGGGTTGGCCCGCAGGAATGGCGGGTGCAGGTATCACAGTCTTTTCCATGGCCAGGTACTTTGGCCCAAGCTGGTAAGGTGGCGGTGCAAGAGGTGCGTATCGCTCAAGTTGGCTTTGACATGGCGGTGCGCGATATGATCCGGGATCTTTCGATCAGCTATCATGAGCTGCTTTATCTGGATGGCGCAATGACCATCACGGAGGAAAATCTGGCGCTGATGCAGCACATCGAAAAGGTGGCGGCGACGGATTATGCGAAGGATAAAGCGCAACTGCAGGATCTGCTGAAAGCGCAGAGTCAGACGGCGCAACTCCAGTATGATCTGGTGCTGTTGCGGGAGTTGAAGGAAGTGGAAAGGGCAAAGGTTAACGGGATTCTGGGGCGGCCTGCTGAGACTGTACTTGGGAAGCTGTTGCCGGAGCCGGTTCGCTGGGTCAAGGCGTCGGTTGGCGATCTGGAAGTTCTGGCTGATGAACAACAGCCGGAATTGCGGATGGCGCGGCAGGCGGTGCGGAAGTCTGAGGAGATGGTGGCTCTGGCCCGGAAAAAGAATCGGCCATCGATTACGCTGAGTGCTTCTTATATCGAAACGGGGGCTGCGCAGATGCCGAGTGATGAGAGCGGCAAAGATCCCTGGATGGTGGGGATCGGGCTGTCGTTGCCAATCTGGCTGGGTCGCAATCTTAGTCGGGTGCGTGAAGCCGAGTGGAATCGGACGGAGGCTGAAGAGGGGGTGGCGGTGCAGCAGAACCGGTTGCACAGTGACCTCAGGTCGGTGTATTTCCGGCTGGAGAATGCGCGGCGGTTGATTGAGCTTTATGACCAATCGCTTATCCCGCAGGCCACGCAGGCGATGGCTATCGCTGAACAGTGGAACGATGGAGAGGTGCGGGATATCAGCGGCTTTCTGGAAACGCAGAGCATGTGGTTGAATTTTAATCTGGCCCGGCTCCGGGCGGTGACGGATTATCAGCAGTATCGGGCCCGTCTGGATCGTTTGGTCAATGGTCTCCCGATGGATGGGGCTGCCGATGGATGGGGATGGTGAACCATGAACAGGCTTTTTCTCATGATGGTTTTCGGTCCGGCGGTCGTGCTTCTGAGCAGCTGTGCCAGCAGTTATCGTCAGGAACTGGCGAGGTTTCAGCAGGCAACTCAACCCACTAGTGGCATGATTCGTCAGGTGCCTGCAGCCGAGAAGATGGAAACTGCTCCCGATGTGTCGTCGATCCGGCAGTTGGTGGCGGAACAGCGACGGAAGTGGGAAGCGTCTGCCACGGATCTGCAGATTGCGGATGACGAGTCGAAGGCTTTGATGCAAAAGCGGATGGCAGACCTGAAAACCGAGGTTTCGCTGGAGGTATTGCTTGAGCTGACTGAGGCGTTGAATCCTGAGATTCTGGCGGCACGTGAGGCTTATAAGGCGACCATTCAGCAGTATGGCCAGGCCACGCAACTGGAGACTATCCTCAACCAGTATAACGCTTTTACCAAGCAGCTCGATACCAAAGTCGGCCCGCAGCAACATAAGCAGATGATGGCGATGAAGGCTCCGACTCCAGATTCCATGAGTCTTAAAGGGGAGATTGTGAGTACGGATGTGGCGATTGCGGAGGAGGGGCTGGCGATCGCCCGTCGGGACGCTGCTAACCGGATGAAAGTTGCCTATTATGACTGGTTGTATGTCGCAGCGTCGATCGAGATCAACCAGCAGGTCCAGTCGCTGCTGGAGCAGATTATTGAGGTGGCACAAAGCAAAATCAAGACGGATAAAGCAACCTACAGCAGCGTGATTATGGCTCAGGTCGAGTTGGCTAAACTTGAGGACCGGATCATTACGCTGGAGGCAAAACGGGATACGCTACGGGCGCGCATCAATACGCTGCTTGGTCGGGCTCCAGAAGCGCTGCTGGGAACTCCGTCGGCACTGATGGACCAGAAACTGGTACCTGCTCTGGATGCACTTTATGAGCTGGTGGTGACCCAACGTCAGGAATTGAAGCAGCAGAGGTTGCGCATCAGCCGGATGGAGCAGATGCTGAAACTGGGAAAAACCATGACTTACCCGGATGCTTCCATGGGGCAGAGCTATCTGGAAGATCGGGCGATGGTTCCTTCCGGTACTGAGGAAAAGACCTTTCAACCGATTCGTGCTCTGCCGACACGCAATACGGCATTTTTCGGGTATCGGGATGCTTACCTGAAGGAGCTTGAAGGGCGGATCGCCAGCATGCGCCGTAAGCTGGATGGCATGGAATTGGAGAGCCGGCAGCAGGTTAAGGAAGCATGGTTTGCTCTGGATACGTCCTGGAGGAGTATTGAGCTGTATCAACAGTCTTTATTGCCGCAGGCGGAACAGTCACTGGCAGCAGCGGAAGCTGCCTATCGTTCGGGATCGCTGGCTTTTATCTCTTTTCTGGATGCTGAACGGACCTTGCTGACTTTCAAACTGGAACTCGAACGCGCCTGGCGAGATTTTCGGGAGGCTCAGGCACGATTGGATCAACTGGCCGGTAAGCCGATTACCAGAAACTCCATGGCCAGAAACTCCATAGATGGGGATGAACCTGAAGATGAAAACTAAAGCAAAATTTATCGGACTGGTGGTGCTGGTATTGGTGATTGGCATTGTTATTGGCAAGATCTCCGGTTCTTCAAAAGGGCATGATCATGGGATGGAGGCTTCAGCCCCAGCGGGAAAGGCGACGGTCTGGACCTGCTCGATGCATCCTCAGATTCGTCAGCCGGAACCGGGGCTTTGCCCACTTTGCGCGATGGACCTGATTCCGCTGTCGGATGATGGGCAGGGGGAGTTGGGTGAGCGTGAACTGCGCCTGTCAGAAGCAGCGCGTAAACTGGCCGAAATCGAGGTGCAGCCTGTGGTACGTATGCCGGTGAGCAAGGAAGTCAGGATGGTTGGTACCGTGGCCTATGATGAGACACGGTTGTCGACGATAACTGCGTGGGTTGGCGGACGGCTGGACCGTTTGTTTGTGGATTATACCGGGATTCCGGTGAAGCAGGGGGATCATATGGTTTATATGTACAGCCCTGATATCCTGACGGCTCAAGAAGAGCTTCTGCAAGCTAAACAGGCGGTTGCCACTCTGGCCAATCATTCATCGAAAACAATTCTGGCAACAGCAACGGCGACGCTTGAGGCTACCCGCGATAAGCTCCGGCTCTGGGGATTGACCGATGGACAGATCAAGGAGATTGAGGATCGGGGGACGCCTTCTGACCACATTCAGATTAATGCACCAGTCGGGGGGATTGTGGTCCATAAGAATGCGACGGAGGGGGAGTATGTCCAGACGGGGACGCCGATCTATCGCATTGCAGATCTGAGCCATCTGTGGGTCAAGCTGGATGCTTATGAATCTGACCTGGCCTGGCTGCAATATGGGCAGAAGGTGTCATTTGAGACGGATGCCTTTCAGGGTGATAGGTTCACCGGGAAAATTTCGTTCATTGACCCGGTATTGACTGAAAAGACCCGGACGGTGAAGATCCGGGTCAATGTGCCGAACCCGGATGGACGCCTGAAACCGGGGATGTTTGTACATGCGACGGTAAAAGCCCCTATTGGTTCTGGAGGGGTGGTTCAGAAAGTGAGCCTGGATGGTAAATGGATCTGCCCGATGCATCCTGAGGTGATTCGTGATGAGGCTGGGAATTGCACGATCTGCGGCATGCCTTTGCAACGGGCAGAGGATCTGGGATATGCATCTGCGGAGCCTCAGGATGGCGCGCTTCCGCTGGTGATCCCGGCAACGGCACCGATGCTTACCGGTAAACGGGCCGTGGTTTATGTGCAGAATATGGATGATTCGGCGGTTTTTGAAGGACGTGTGGTTACTCTGGGTGAACGTGCCGAGGCGTTTTATATCGTGAAGTCGGGTCTGTCAGAAGGGGAGCTGGTGGTTACGCACGGGGCATTCAAGATTGACAGCGCGTTGCAGATCCAGGCTAAGCCGAGCATGATGAGCATGCAGGCTGTGGAAGAGCAGGGGAGCGACTTGCCGGCGGTATTCGAAACGAGTCTTCGTGATTTGTTTAAGGACTATCTGGCCCTGCAGAAAAATCTTGCTGATGATGATTTGAAGGCTGCCCAAAAGTCGGCAGTGACGTTTGGCGAACATCTGGCAGCGGTGGACATGAGTAAGCTGGATGACGCGCTTCATAACATGTGGATGCCGTTTCATCGTAAGCTGAAAAGTGGTGCTTCCGGGGTCGCGGAAGCTAAGGATATCGACTGGGCCCGGGGCAAGTTTGAGCGGCTTTCGGTGGCGATGCAGGGGGTGGCGGAAACGATTGGAACCGGCATGAATGAGGATCTGTTGATCATGCATTGTCCGATGGCTTTTGACGATGCCGGAGCCAGTTGGTTACAGCTTTCTCCTAAACTGGCCAATCCTTATTTTGGGGCGTCGATGCTGCGTTGCGGAACGACAGAAGGCCGTTTGCCGAAGTACCCCGCCAAGGTGTCTGAGCAGCACGTCCCGGCAGGAGGACATGGCACCCATGAGCATTGAGGGCAAACTCAATCCGAAAGAGATGGGATTGGTCGATAAGATCATTCATTTCTGCCTGACGAATAAGCTGGTGGTCTTCATCGCGGTGATTTTTATCGCGCTCTGGGGGATCATGGTGGCTCCTTTTGACTGGGATATTGAGCTGATTCCGCGCGATCCGGTGCCGGTTGATGCGATACCGGATATTGGAGAAAATCAGCAGATTGTCTTTACCCGCTGGATGGGACGCTCTCCTCAGGATGTTGAAGATCAGATCAGCTACCCGCTGACGGTGGCGATGCTTGGCATTCCAGGGGTCAAAACGGTGCGCAGCTATTCGATGTTCGGCTTTTCCACGATTTATATCATCTTCAAAGAGGACGTGGAGTTTTACTGGTCCCGTACCCGGGTATTGGAGAAGTTGAGCAGTCTGGCTTCCGGTTCTTTGCCGGATGGGGTGCAACCGACCCTTGGACCTGATGCCACGGCTCTGGGCCAGGTTTACTGGTATACGCTGGAAGGACGTGATCCCGATGGCAAGCCGACTGGCGGGTGGGATCTGCATGAGTTGCGGTCGATTCAGGACTGGTATGTGCGTTACAATCTGTTGGCGGCTGACGGCATTGCCGAGGTGGCTTCGGTGGGCGGCTTTGTGCAGGAATACCAGATTGATGTCGATCCTGACGCGATGCGGGCTCATGGCGTGACGCTCAACGAGGTGTTTTCGGCGGTGAAGATGTCGAATCTGGATGTGGGAGCGCGCACGATTGAGATCAACAGTGCGGAATATGTCATCCGCGGGTTGGGCTTCATCAAGGATCTTGAAGACATCGAGAATGCGGTCATCAAAGCGAATGACAATGTGCCGATTTATGTGCACAATGTGGCGCATGTTTCTCTTGGGCCGGCATTGCGCCGAGGTGTCCTTGACAAGGGCGGTGCTGAAGCGGTAGGTGGCGTGGCGGTAGTGCGTTATGGCGATAATCCTCTGGCTGCGATCAAACACGTCAAGGAGAAGATCAAGGAGCTGAGTCCGGGATTACCGGAAAAGGTGTTGATCGATTACCAGAAGGTCACCCGGGAAAAGGTGGAGAGCTTTGGCAAGGAGGCTGGCTTTGAACCGTTTTCGGGAGCCGGCATTAATCAGGAGGCCTGGCTCAAGTGGTATAAGGACGCGAACGAACCGCCAGACTGGCTGACGTTGAGCAAAGTTACGATTGTACCGTTTTATGATCGGACGGGATTGATTTATGAAACCCTCGGCACGCTTAATACGGCATTGACCGAGGAAATTCTGGTGACCCTGATTGTGATCATGATCATGGTCATGCATCTGCGCAGCTCGCTGGTGATCGGCAGTACGCTGCCGCTGGCGGTGTTGATCTGCTTTATTGCGATGAAGTATCTGCATGTGGATGCGAATGTGGTGGCTCTTTCCGGAATCGCGATTGCCATTGGGACGATTGTCGATATGGGGGTGATCATCTGCGAGAATATTCTCAAACATCTGGAAACGGCCAAGCCGGATGAAGATCGTCTGCGGATTGTGTTTAACGCGGCAAGTGAAGTTGGCGGAGCGATTCTGACGGCGATCCTGACGACCATCATCAGTTTTTTACCTGTTTTTACGATGATCGGGGCGGAGGGCAAGCTGTTCAAACCACTGGCGTTTACCAAGACCTTTGCGCTCATTGCTTCGGTTATGGTGGCGTTGACGGTGGTACCGACTCTGGCCCATCTGATCTTTACGTTCAGGATCGATTCCGGGGCGCTGAAAAAACGGCTGATGATCGGCTTACTGGTGATCGGTGTCCTGACAGCCTTTGTCTGGTACTGGTGGGTCGGGGTGGTGTTGATGGCGATTGCGGCCTGGCACCTTTTCATGGATAAAGCCAATGCTCATCAACGACAGCTTGCCACCAGAGTGGTAAATATCGCGGCGGCACTCTTGGTAGCGATGATTTTGACCCAACATTGGTTGCCGTTGGGACCGCAGGCTGGTTTTTTGGCGAATGCGGTGGTGGTAATGGTGCCGATTTTTGGTCTGCTTGGCTTCTTTATGCTGTTTGAACGGCTGTACGAACCGGTTTTGCGCTGGTTTCTGGCGCATAAGATCGTTTTCTGTACGATGCCGCTGGTGACGCTTCTCTTTGGACTTTTGGTCTGGATCGGGGCCGCTCCGTTCCTGAGCTGGTTGCCGACATCTGCCAAGCAGACCCGGATATATGGCATGGTAACGCATAAGCTACCTGGGTTGGGCAAGGAGTTCATGCCCGATCTGGATGAGGGATCGTTCCTGTACATGCCGACCACGATGCCTCATGCCTCTATTGGTGAAGCGCAGGATGTGTTGAGCAAACAGGATATGTTGTTTGCGGCGATTCCGGAGATTGAAACTGCTGTCGGTAAGCTTGGTCGTGCTGACACGCCGCTGGATCCGGCTCCGGTCTCGATGATTGAGACGGTGATCAATTATTATCCGGAATATCTGATCGACAAAAGTGGCCATCGACTCACTTTCCGCTTTGAGGAGGATCAAACCGATCTTTTCCGTAATGTCGATGGTGAGCCAGTGCCAGCGGAAGACGGTGAACCCTATACCGTGCAGGGTCATTATCCCCGTGATGAAGAAGGCAGACTGATTCCTGATCCCAATGGTATGCCGTTCCGTATCTGGCGTTTGCCACTTGACCCGGATTTGAACGCCGGGCGTGAGGCGTGGCCAGGGATTCGTTCTCCTGATGATATCTGGGATGAAATCGTCAAAGCCGGTGAAATTCCGGGGACGACTTCGGCTCCCTGGTTGCAACCGATAGCTGCCCGTATCGTGATGTTGCAGAGCGGCATGCGTGCCCCGATGGGAATCAAAGTCAAGGGCCCGGATCTTGCCACGATTGAGGCTTTTGGTCTGGAACTGGAGCATGTATTGAAGGAGGTGCCGGGAGTTAAGAAGGAAGCCGTGATCGCGGATCGTATTGTTGGCAAACCTTATCTGGAAGTCGAGATCGACCGTAAAGCTATTGCCCGTTATGGGATACCATTGAACAAGGTGCAGGATGTGATAGAGGTGGCAATTGGCGGGAAACCGGCGACGATGACGGTGGAAGGCCGGGAGCGATATCCGGTTCGGGTGCGCTATGCACGGGAATTGCGGGATACAATTGAGGGGCTGAACAGCATTCTGGTCCCCGGAATGAACAGTCAGCAGATACCTTTGGGGCAATTGGCATATATCCGCTACCAACGGGGACCGCAGGTGATCAAGAGCGAAGACACATTCCTGATCGGTTACGTGTTGTTTGATAAGCAGGCCGGTTATGCAGAAGTGGACGTGGTGGAAGAAGCAGAGCGTTTCCTGCAGGCTAAACGGGATAGTGGAGAGCTTGTCGTTCCCAAGGGAGTCAGCTACAGCTTTGCGGGGAGTTATGAAAATCAGCAACGGGCAGCGAAAACCCTCTCGATTGTGCTGCCGCTGGCGTTGTTTCTTATTTTCATGATTCTTTACCTGCATTTCCGCTCCGTGCTGACGACAGGGCTGGTTTTCAGTGGTATTGCGGTCGCGTGGTCAGGAGGTTTTATCCTGATCTGGTTGTATGGGCAGGACTGGTTTCTCAATCTGGACCTTTTCGGCACCAATCTGCGTGACCTCTTTCAGGTCCAGACGGTCAATCTCAGTGTGGCTGTCTGGGTAGGATTCCTGGCCTTATTCGGGATTGCTTCCGATGACGGGGTGGTGATGGCCACCTACCTGCAGCAGCAACATGAGGACAATCCGACTCACACAATCGCTCAGATCCGGCAGGCAACTGTCGAGGGGGCGATGCGGCGTGTCCGCCCTTGTCTGATGACGACTGCCACTACCTTGCTGGCTCTGCTGCCGGTCCTGACCTCAACTGGCCGGGGATCGGATATTATGGTACCGATGGCGATCCCATCCTTTGGCGGCATGCTCATTGAGCTGATGACGATGTTTACCGTCCCGGTGCTTTATTGCTGGCTTCAGGAGGCGAAAGTCTCGGTTCGTCAATAATCCGGTGCCTGACCTGTCCTTATTTAAAGGAGTCGAGGATGTAAAGGAGCTGGTTGAGGGAGCCGGCGTCATAGGGTGGTTCGAGGCGGGGCATTCTGGTACCGTGACGCAGGTAACCTTCATCGGTTTCGAGCATGACTTTGCCTTCGCGGGTGGTGAGGGCATGGACACCGAGCAGGTAAGCTTCCAGGCGGATGCGATTGGCCATGAAAAGGTTGAGCACTGGTGCAGGCGGTTCGCCAAAGCGATCACGCAGCTCGATGAGAAGATCATCAAGATCGGCAATGATTTCCATCTGACTGAGACGTCGGTAGAAGTCGACACGGGTGGACTCTTCTTCCATATAGGTTCTGGGGATGTGGGCAGAAACCAGGCCGGTTTCGTGGGTTTCCCCGAAGGTGACGAAGTCGATATCAAACTGGATATTGGGGCGCTTGGCAACGGGTTCGTTTTTCAGGCGCGATACGGCTTCCTTGAGTAACTGACAATAAAGATCGAAACCGATGGCGGCGATGTGGCCGGATTGCTGGGCGCCAAGGATGTTACCGGCACCCCGGATTTCCAGATCTTTCATGGCCAGTTTGAAGCCAGCTCCAAGCTGGGTGTATTTGCGGATGGCAGAAAGGCGTTTCCGGGCGTTGTCGACCATGACACCATATTTGGGAATCAACAGGTAGGCATAGGCCTGACGGTGGTAACGACCGACCCGGCCCCGGAGCTGGTAAAGGTCCGCCAGACCGAAACGATCGGCGCGATCAATAATAATGGTATTGGCGTTGGGGATGTCGACGCCGGTTTCGATGATGGTGGTACAGACAAAGACATCGATTTCCCCCTCGATGACGCGCAGCATGACCTTTTCGAGATCACCTTCGGCCATCTGACCATGACCGATGGCGACCCGCGCCTGGGGGACCAGTTTGCTGATACGGGTGGCGGTCTTTTCGATGGTCTGGACCCGGTTGTGAAGGAAGAAGACCTGACCTTTACGCTGCAGTTCGCGCTCGATTGCCTGCTGGATGAGGGTTTCATCGAATTGAGCCACCACGGTCTGCACCGGGAGACGTTCCTGGGGGGCGGTGACGATGGTGCTGAGATCGCGCAGGCCGGAGAGCGACATATAGAGGGTACGAGGAATGGGTGTCGCGGTGAGGGTGAGGATATCGATGTTGGCCCTCATCCGCTTGAGCCGTTCTTTGTGCTTGACGCCGAAGCGCTGTTCTTCGTCGACAATCAGGAGCCCGAGATCCTTGAAGTGCACATCGAATGAGAGGAGACGATGGGTGCCGATGACGATGTCGACTTTACCTTCTTTCAGGGCTTCAAGAACGACTTTCTGCTGCCCGGCAGAAACAAAGCGAGAGAGATTTTCGATGAGAACAGGGTAGTCACGGAAGCGCTGGGTAAAGGAGAGAAAATGCTGCTGACTGAGAATGGTGGTGGGGACCAGGACGGCGACCTGTTTGCCATTCATGACGGCTTTGAAGGCGGCGCGCATGGCAACTTCAGTTTTGCCGAAACCGACATCACCACAGATGAGGCGATCCATAGGACGCTTGGCTGCCATATCATGGAGGGTGCCGTCAATGGCGGTGAGTTGGTCGTCGGTTTCGGTATATGGGAAGGCTTCTGCAAAGTCATGCATGGACTCCTCGCCATCGAGATAAGCAAAGCCTTCTGCTGAGGAGCGCATGGCCTGAATGCGGATCAACTCGGCAGCCATATCAGAGATGGCATCTTCCGCGTGCGCTCGGGCATTTTTCCAGGTGACACCACCAATTTTTGAGAGTTTGGGGTATTTCTTGCCGGAACCGACATAGCGACTGACCATGTAAGCCTGACCCAGCGGCACAAAGACTTTCATGTCATCGGCAAATTCCAGGACTAAAACTTCCTGCTCACGATTATGAAATTTTTCCAGCTTGATGCCGCGATAACGACAGATGCCATAGTTGGCATGGACGGCAAAGTCGCCATCATGGAGCTCGGTGCCTTGCTGGAGCATGTGGTCGGTGTTGTAGGCATTGATGCGGCGTTTGCGCTTGACCGGAGCCGGGCGACCAAAGAGCTCGGCTTCGGTCAGGATGGCAAGCTGTTCAGATGGGATCAGCATGCCGCAGGAGAGGTCGGTCTCTTCCTGATGGATGCAGATATCTCCCAGTGCGTGATGTTCCAGAAAATCATGGAACTTTTCACGGTGTGCAGCACTGCCGAGGCAGATGATAAACTTGTAGCCCTCTTCGTGCCAGCGCTCAATCTGATTGGCCACGGTTTGCTGGTGCAGCTCTTCCCAGGCATGTTCAATTTCAGGCAGCATGCCGCGGAACTGGGCTGATAAGGCAAATCCCGGATAAAGCTCTGCCGGTTCCTTCAAGTCAGGGAGTTGGGAGGTATCATCAACAATGGCCAGTTGACGACATTTCGCTTTGAGGTAACGCTTCCAACGCTTACGCTGGGGGGCCTTACCGTATTGCTGCAGGTGATGGTCGATAGCTGAGGGATCAAGCTGCATGAGGATCAAGCGATCCATATCGAAGAAATCGAGGAAGCAGGTTTCGATCTCATCTTCATTGATGTCGATCAGACCCATTTCGCCGCGGGGGACGATTCTGGCTTCATTGACCTGACGGACGGAGCGCTGGGTTTCAGGATCGAAATAGCGCATGGATTCTATTTCATTGCCCCAGTACTCGATACGGACCGGGAAATCCTGCATGGGGGAAAAGACATCAAGCAGGCCGCCGCGCCAACTGAATTCTCCTGGGAGACGGACCTCAGCCTCATTATCATAATCCAACGAGACGAGATAATCGGCCAGCTTTTCGGGAGCCCAATCACAGGTGCCGATGGTGAGGGTGACGTCATGGCGCACATAGTCTTCCGGTGACGGCGATGGTGAGGTTGCTGCCATGGCCGAGGCGACAAAGATAAGAGGCGTGTCCTGGCGGGTAAGCATCAGGATGCGGGAACGTTCCGCCTCGTTTTCCGGCATCAGATGTTTGCGGGTGGTTTCCAGTTCGGGCATCAGCACGGCTTCGCGGTTATCGCCGGTTAACGCCTGAAGCTGGTTGATATCGGTTACCAGCGCTTCTGCCTGTGGGAGGGTCTCGGTGATGATGCAGAGCTGGTCAGAATGGACCACTGGCCAGCGGCAAATCGCCGCATAAGCGATCTCCAGATCAGCTTGCAGAGCAGCAAGTCGACCGGACTTCAGGAAGGTTTCAGATGGTTCTGACGCCAATTTCTGGTGCCAATGGGAAAATTCTTCCATTTTTCAGGAAACAGCCCTTGACTGGTATGGCAAAGCTTATTTATATTGTGATTTTATGTTTCTGAATTGCATGCCATTTAGGTGGCATTGGCGGGCTGGCGAACATCATCATCTGACCATTATTCTGGTCGGTCTTCCGGGGGGAAGTCGAGCTTCGTTTTTCCTAGCGATAGCTGGATAACTCTACAGATAAATGATGGCTTGTCAAACAAACAAGCAACCGACAGCGCGCTGACAGTAATCCTTGGAATAAGCGCTACGATCATATGACCCAATACGAAGGCAAATGAAACCTTCCAGCCGATCGAATGACCAGATCCATATGAAGAAGACGCGGACCAGGGAGAGCAGTCCAGCAATCACGCAACCAAGACCATAACCAAACGGGAGAATCCATGCTTTCAGGAAAGAATGATACCATGAAAGCCTATATGCGGGAAATCGGACAGATTCCGCTGGTGACTCGGGAAGAAGAGGTCGACCTGGCCGCAGAAATTGCCGCTGGCAGCGCTGAAGCACGTGCTAAGCTGATCCAGAGCAACCTGCGCCTTGTTGTGAAGATAGCCCATGATTTCAAAGGGCTGGGATTGCCGCTCCTCGATCTAATCTCAGAAGGCAATATCGGTCTGATGAAGGCCGTTGAAAAGTTCGACCCGTCCAAGGGTGCCAAGTTCTCCAGCTATGCAGCCTGGTGGATCAAGCAGTCCATGCGTCGGGCCTTGAGCAATCAAAGTCGTACAATCCGTATTCCGGTACAGTCAGCAGGCAAGATCAATAAGATCAAGACTGCCCGTATTAAGTTGGCAGAAGAACTTGGCCGTGAACCGACTGATATCGAAATCGCCAATCACCTGGAATTCAGCGAGCGCACCGTGACCGCATTGCGGTTGGCCGAGCTGCGCACCTTTTCTCTGCAGGACCCGATTCAGCAGGGTGAGGAAAGCATGTTCCAGGATATTATCCCGGACTTCGGCGCTTCGACGCCTGACGAACAGATCTCCGATTTCGAGATGCTGCGTCAGCTCAAGTCGCTGATCAACCGTCTTGATGAACGTGAGCGCCTGATTCTGGTGCTGCGTTTCGGTCTGGACGGCAGCCGTCCGAAAACGTTGGAAGAAGTCAGCAAAATCATCGGTCGTACCCGTGAGCGCGTCCGCCAGATCCAGAATCAGGCGCTGGCGAAGCTGAAGCGGTACATCGAAGAGGATGAAGTGGAAGTGAGTACCATTGAATCCGCCG
>MDTD01145475.1_pt1 | contig 14493 bp, 12 predicted proteins | sample 811221 | NCBI WGS metagenome assembly MDTD01 (sample SAMN05326646, study PRJNA326480) | marine metagenome | isolation source: seawater | place: Pacific Ocean: South West | collected 2011
AAAGAGGCAGTTATGTTCCTAGAGGGGCCCTTACTTATAGTAGCTGGAGCAGGTTCTGGCAAAACAAAGGTTCTTACCTCTAGAATAGCAAATATTATAAAAAAGAGGAAAGCCTTCCCAAATCAAATTTTGTCAGTCACGTTTACAAACAAGGCAGCTAAAGAAATGCAAAATAGAGTAAGTAAACTTTTAGGATCTTCAGCTACTGGTCTCTCTTGGTTGGGTACGTTTCATTCAATTTGCGCAAAACTTTTAAGAAAACACGCATCTGCAGCTAACTTAAATTCTAATTTTACCATTATCGATACAGATGATCAAATAAGATTAATTAAAAATATTTGCAAAGCTGAAAATATTGATATTAAACAATTGGCACCAAGATATATTTTAGCAATTATAGATAGATGGAAAAATAAAGGTTATCATCCTAATGAAGTTATAATAGATCAGAAAGATATATATGAAAAAACAATTCTTCCAATTTATAAAATTTATCAACAAAAATTAGTTGAGCTCAATTCATGTGACTTTGGTGATTTGATATTACATGTCGTTAAAATCTTTGAAAATAATTCTGATATAAGAAACATTTATTCTCAAAATTTCAAATATATTTTAGTAGATGAATATCAAGATACCAATTTTATACAAAGTAAATGGTTAAAATTACTTGCAGAAAAAAATAACAATATTTGTTGTGTTGGTGATGATGATCAATCAATTTATAGTTGGAGAGGTGCCGAAATAAAGAATTTTTTAGAATTCGATAAAGTCTATAAAAATACAAAAATAATTAGACTTGAGGAAAATTATAGATCTACACAAAATATATTAACCGTAGCCTCAAATTTGATTGCTAATAATCAAAATCGAGTTGGAAAAAATTTAAAAGCAACACGTGAAGAAGGTGATTTGATTAAATTAAATTGTTATAAAAATGGAAAAGATGAGGCCATTGGAATTTCTGATGAAATAGAAAAAACAAAGAACAAAATTCCATTTAACAATATTGCTATACTTGTAAGAGCAATATTTCAGACACGTGAATTTGAAGAAAGATTTTTAAAGATTGGAATGCCTTATAGAATATTAGGTGGAACAAAATTTTATGAAAGAACAGAAATTAAAGATTGTATAGCTTATTTGAGATTAGTTTTTCAAAGCAAAGATGATCTTGCATTTGAGAGAATTGTTAATAATCCGAAAAGATCTATTGGAGATAGTTCTATTAAGCAAATTTACGATTATTCCAAAAAGAATGGTTTAAATTTAGAGAGTGCATCTAAAAAAATGATAGAAGAAAATTTGTTTAAACCAAAAACAAAAATTGGTTTAGTGATTTTTTTAGATCTTTTAGCTAAGTGGAGAAATGATTTAAATATAAAAAAAATAAACCACACAAAACTACTTCAAACTATTTTAGATGAGTCAGGTTATTCAGCTATGTTAAAAAATAAAAAAGATATCGAAAATGAAAATAGACTTGAAAATATAAAAGAACTATTAAGTGCTATGAAAGAATTTGAAAACCTGGAAAATTTTTTAGAGCATGTTTCATTAGCTACATCAATTGATCAGGATTGGGAAGGTGAGAAGGTTAATATGATGACAATGCATGCTGCAAAAGGATTAGAATTTGACTATGTTTTTTTACCAGGCTGGGAGGAAGGCCTATTTCCTAATCAAAAATCGATTGAGGAGAAAGGACAAAAAGGTTTAGAGGAAGAAAGAAGACTAGCATACGTAGGGATTACAAGAGCTAAGATAAAAGCATCAATATCATTTTCAATGAATAGATTTTATCAAGGAGACTGGATCGACAGCATGGCCTCAAGATTTATTGATGAATTACCTGAAAAATTTATTGAGAAAAATTCCTTTTTTGACGAAGAAAAAGATGCTGTAGATGATTTCGAATTCAATCAAGATTTTGACTCAGATGATAATTACAGGAGTCCTGGTTGGATAAGGTATCAAAAAAGAATTAAATGATTAAAGATAGAATAAGAAAACTCAGAAAAAATTTTAAAAAATACAATATAGATGGATATGTAATTCCGAAGAATGATGAATTTTTTTGTGAGTATTCAAAAGTAAATAGACTAAAAAAAATTTCAAATTTTAGTGGTTCTGCTGGTTACGCAATCGTATTAAAAAATAAGAATTTTTTGTTTGTAGATGGAAGATATACATTACAAGCTAAAATAGAATCTGCAAAAAACTTTAAGATTATCAGTTATGATAAAATAATTAATTGCGATTTATTCAAAAATCTTACCATTGGTGTTGATTCAAAACTTTTTACATCAAATCAAATCAAAAAATTTTTTCTTAGAAATAATAAAGTTAAAACTATAAACAAAAATTTAATTGATGAAATTGAAAAAAGAGAGAATGAGTCCTCAAAACCATTTTTTTCCCTTAATAAAAAAATTGTTGGAGAAAATTTTAAAAATAAAATTAATAGAGTTGTTAATTATTTAATTAAAATCAAATGTGATCATATATTTATTTCTGCACCAGAAAATGTGGCATGGATACTTAATATTAGAGGTCATGATAGTCCATATAGCCCAATACCAAAAGCACACTTAATTTTAGACAAAAATAAAAAAATTTATTTAATATCTGAAAAGAAAAAACTTGTGAATTTACTTAAAGAAAAAAAGATAAATCCAAATCAAGTAATCGATATTAAATATTTTGAAAAATTTATTAATAAATTTAAAGGTAAAAAAATTTTAATAGATAAAAATACATGTTCGGTGTTTAATGAAAATATTTTAAGAAAATGTTTTAAAATATTCAAAAAAGAAGATCCAATTTATTTTTTAAAATCAATTAAAAATAAAACTGAAATAGATAATATGATTAAAAGTCACATTTATGATGGTGTAGCGTTAACAAGGTTTCTTTTTTGGATAAAAAAAATTAATCTTAAACAAATTACTGAATACGATGCTCAAAATAAACTTGAATACTTCAGAAAAAAATGTCCATATTATTTATTTCCAAGCTTTTCAACAATTGCAGGAAGTGGAGCTAATGGAGCTATTATTCATTACAGAGCAAATAAAAGATATTCAAAAAAAATTAAAAAAAGTGATATTTTCTTATGTGACTCTGGTGGTCAATATAAATATGGTACAACAGATGTAACGCGCACTATTTGTTTTTCTATACCGGAAAAAAATATTAAAAATATTTTTACTAAAGTTTTAAAAGGTCATATTTCAGTAGTAAAATCCAACTTAAATAGATTTAAAACCGGCAAGACAATTGATACAAGAGCAAGGAGTTTTTTAAATAAAGCTAATCTAGATTATTCTCACGGAACTGGTCACGGAGTTGGTTTTTTTTCAAATGTACATGAGGGGCCTCAAGCAATTTCTAAAAATAATAAAATTAAGATTTGTGAAGGAATGGTGCTCAGTAACGAACCAGGATATTATAAAAAGGGTCATTTTGGAATAAGAATTGAAAATTTGATCTATGTAAAAAAATTAAAAAATAAATTATTTTTTGAAAATTTAACCTTGGCGCCTATTGATAACGATCTTATTGATTTCAAACAATTGACTGCATATGAAAAAAATTACTTATTTAAGTACAACCTGAATATTTATGAAAAATTATCTCCTTTTTTAAATAAAAATGAAAAAAAATGGCTAATTAGTTTTGTTTAAAATTTTAAGTAATTCGTTCTGATTTAAAACTTTAATTTTTAATTCTCTAGCAGCATCTACTTTTTTTTTGGTGGGTTTTTCGCCAATAATTAAGAAATTAAGTTTTTTTGAAACATTACTAACAATTGAACCTGAATTCTGCTCAATTAAAGACTTTGCCTCTGCCCGACTAATGCCAATTAATTTTCCTGTTATCATGAATGTTTGATTTGCTAAAGGACCACTCTTTTTAATCTGAATTGCATCATTTACTCTCAATAATTTATTCAACTCATTTATTACTTTTACATTAATTTTGTTAGTGAAAAAATTTTTTATTGAGTTAATTTGTGTTTCACCAATTCCATCAATATTTAAAAGATCTTCAAAATTTTTATTTTTTGAGAGTGATACAAAATTAGACAAAGATCTTAAATATTTAGAAATAAGTTTCGCATTTTCTAATCCTATATGCCTGATACCAACTGAATAAATAAATCTTTCAAGAGAAATATTTTTTCTTTCATCAATAGAATACTTTAAATTCAAAACTGATTGTTTGCCCCAACCTTCCAAAGTCTCAATCTTATCATAATTTAAATTAAATATATCTTGAGGGTATCTTACAAATTTTAAATCCCAAAACTTTTCAACTATTTTTTTTCCAAAACCATCTATATTAAAAGCTTCTTTAGATACAAAATGTTTAATCTTTTCAATTGAAACTTTTTCACATTCATATCCTTCGCTAGAGCATCTTCTTACTGCATCCTCTTTTTTAGTGATTGAATTATATTCTTTTACAGTTTTAGATCCACATGATGGACATTTAGTAGGAAAAACAAATTTTTTTGAGTTTTTTTCTCTTTTATTTAAATTTACTGAAATAATATGAGGTATTACATCTCCAGCTCTCTCAACTATTACTTCGTCATTTTTTCTGATATCTTTTCTTATTATTTCCTCTTCATTGTGAAGTGTAGCATTTGATACCACGACACCTCCAATGTTAATTGGTTTTATTTTTGCAACTGGAGTTAAAGCACCAGTCCTTCCAATTTGAATATCAATATCTATAATTTTTGATACACCGCTATTAGCTGAAAACTTATGTGCTATAGCCCATCTTGGGGCATTTGAAATATTGCCTAATCTTTTTTGAGTTTCAAAATCATTTACCTTATAAACAATACCATCAATATCAAAATCTAATTCATCTCTTTTTTTTTCAATTTCATAATAATTTTTCATTAAATTTTCTACACTTATTATGACTTTATTAAATGGATTAATCTTAAATCCCCAAATTTTTAATTTTTCTAAATATTCACTTTGAGATTTAATATTCAAACCTTTTTCATAACCGAATGTATAAGCGATAAATTTTAAAGGAATTTTTTTAGTTTCATTTGGATCCTTTTGTCTTAAAGATCCAGAGGCAGCATTTCTAGGATTTGCGAATTTATCTTTGATTTTTAAAAAATCTTTATTTTGAATAAATACTTCTCCTCTAATATCTATATCTGTTGGAAAATCTTTTTTCAAAATTTTTTTTGGAATATCCTTTATAGTTCTTAAATTTTCAGTTATATCCTCACCTTCTTTACCATCTCCTCTCGATAAACCTGTTACAAATTTTCCATTTTTATAAGTTAAAGAGGCGGATATCCCATCAATTTTTGGTTCAGCACTATACTCAATGCTATAATCATTTTTTTTATTTAGATAATTTAATATTTTTTTTTCATAATTTTTTAAGTCATCTTGTGAAAATGCATTGGCTAAAGAAAGCATATGAACTCTATGATTAATCTTTTTAAAATTTTTTGAGGGTTTATGACCTACTTGAATTTGAGGAGATTTCTTGCTTTTTAAGAAATTATATTTTTTTTTCTAATTCAATAATATTGTTTTTAAGATTATCAAATTCTGAGTCTGTTATATCAGAGGCATTTTCATCATAATATTGTCTATTATAATGATTTAGTAATTCAATCTTTTTTTTATATTCTTCTTTGATCAAATTTTTATTCATATTAATCAAAAAGTTTTTTAAATTTTTTAATTACACCTTCTTTTTCTTTTTTTTTTATTCTATCAATTTTTGAAACATATTTTTTATTGAACAATTTATAAGATTTTTCATACCATTCACTTGATTGATAATTATAACCCAATAAATTTGCATATTTCTGAGACTCCTCTGTTAAACCTATCTTATAATTAATTTCTACAAGTCTATGCAAAGCTTCTTCTATAAAAATTGTTTGCTGATAATCATTAACTATATTTTTAAATCTATTCATTGCAGCAATCCATTTTCCTTTTTTAATATAATGTCTGCCCAAATACATTTCTTTAGATGCAAGAATATCCTGAATTAACTCAATTTTGAATTTTGAATCTATTGCGAAATCTGTACCGGGGTATTCATTAGCTACAAATTCAAATTTACCTTTTGCTTTGATTAGAGGTCCAGAATCTCTTTTTTCATCCTCGATTGTCTCATAATAACACATTGCTATTAAGTAATGCGCATATGCTAAATCTTCATCATTAGGATAAGTCTTTATATACCTCTCTAAATTTAATAATGCCTCTTGGTAATAATTCTGCATATAATAAGAATATGCGGCCATTAATGCAGATCTAGGGGCCCATTTTGATTGAGGAAATAAAAGTTCCGCTTCTAAAAACTTTTTTGCCGCAAAGTAGGGATCGTTTTCCTCTAAGGCTCTATAGGCTTCTTTATAAGCAGTAGCAATTTCCAAATCTTGTCTTGTTTCTTTTATATTAGAAATTTCTTTTTCTTCTTTTGCACAAGAATAAAAAAAAATTAAATTTAAAATTAATACTGAAATCTTCAGATATTTCATTCTTATTTTATATAATCTTAATTAACTATTATAAAGGGCTTAAATTTACGCAATAGACCTTAAAGGATTTGTATTTATCACTGTATGAGGTAGGTTTCTTTCTTTAATTTCAACAATTGAAAAGTTTTCTTTATTCTCAAATACTTTTCTCAGTAACTTGTTTGTTAAATAATGGCCTCCTTGAGAGCATTTCACGCTTGCTAACATTCTATAACCACAAGTATAAAGGTCTCCAATGCAGTCTAGTATTTTATGATTTACAAATTCTTTTGAATTTCTAAGACCTTTATCATTTAAAATTTTATTTTCTTTTACAACAATCGCATTTTCTAAGCTTCCGCCTTTGGCTAAACCATTTTGTTTAATTTTTTCTATATCTTCAAATAAACAAAAAGTTCTTGATTTAAATATATCTTGCAAATCATCCTCATAAATATTTACTTTATTTCTTTGATTTCCGATGACAGGATTTTCATATTTAAGCTCAAAATCTATATCAAGGCTTAGTCTTGATGGAGATATGGATATCATTCTATTTCCATCATTAAACTCAATTTCTTTTTTAATTTTTATAATCTTTATAGGTGAGTCGCTTACTTTTAATCCAGCTAAAATTAATTTTTCTATGAATTCTTTTGCAGATCCATCCAATATAGGGACTTCCTCGTTGTCTATTTCAATTAAGACATTGTCAATACCTAATCCAAAAAGAGCACCCATTAAATGTTCAATAGTTGAAACTTTCACACCCGATTCGTTTGATATGGTTGTGTTTAAAAATGTGCTACTCACATTTGAAAAATTTGGAATTATCAAATTATTTTTCTCTAAATCTATTCTTTTAAAGATTATTCCTGTGTTAGGATTTGATGGTTTGATACTAACATTAGCAACAAGACCATTATGAAGTCCTACACCACTGAAGTTTACTTCATTTTGAATTGTTTTTTGATTTAGCGCTGACACAGCGATGTTTTATTACTTAATTAACAAAACTTAAAAACAAGAAATATTACTAGAAAATACAAATTTAATTGAAAAAGTTGAAAAATTTTTCAAAAAAACCCTTATTTTTCGAAGTTTTTTTAATAAAGATAACTTCATTAGGATTTCGGCCCTCAATAATCTTTTTCGCAGTTAAAAAAAGATCACTATCTTGGGGAGAAGAAAAGGTTTTAATATATTTAGCACTTAAAAGTTTGTCCAAAGAAATATGATATTTTTTTAATATTGTCTCTAAGTCACGAATTAGGCTGAAATCAACACAAACCAGTCTTAAATCAACTGAATAATTTTGACATTTCATATCCTTAGGAAAAAATGTGTAACTCTTATCATCGACATTATAATTTAAGACTATCATGTGAATTATTTTTTTTTGGTCAAGGGTTTTTTTACAGCTTTCTTTAGCTTCATTTAATAAATGATTTAAACTTTTCAAATTAATTACATCATTAAAATTATTTTTTTTAACAGATATTTCTATATTAAAAAAAATATCAAGATCTAGAATAATTGAAATTTTCTCGATAAAATTTTTAAATTTTTTTTCAATTTTAAAAACATTTTCATTCAAAAATTTATCTACCTTTTCAAATATGTTTAATTCTAAAGTTTCACCAATCAATAATTCTTCATAAAAAATTTTTTCATCATAATTAGTTTTTAAAGTTAAAATAATTTTTTTTGAACTTATGAATAAATAAGTTTCGTAATTTAAAGAATTATCCATCTATTATGATTTGATTTTTTTGACGTAAATCTACTTCACTAATTTGACTAGACTTTTTTGTTTGTAAAAAATTATTCAATGTAATAAGAGATTCTTTAATATTTTTTTCTGGCAATTTTATTAAAAGATCATTTTTTGTTTCAATATCCCATCTTCCAGATTTAAAGAAAAATAAATTTTGTACTTCATTGTAATCAAAATTTATTTCATCCATTGCATTTTTTAATTCAAAAAATTTTTCTACCTGAAATTCTCCAAATATTACAGGAAGATCGTTTTTAAATTTTGTTGTCTTAATAAATTTCCCGTTTGATCCTAAAAAAAAATTGTCTTCATTTTTTCTAAAAATAGCTAGAAATTCTATTTTATTTATTCTTATATCTAAAGAAGAAGGATATAATTTAAATACAGAATACCCTTCAACCAAATTATTTAATCCAATTATTTCTTTGATACTAATTTCACTAATATTAAAAATATTTTTTTCTTTTATAAAGTTTAATTGTTTTAATATTGAAATATTATTTGCTTCATCTAAACCTTTAATGGATATATTATTTACTTTTCCAAAATTAAACATATCAAAATTTTTATTATTTAAAGTTCCGAATACTAAAAATAAAAAGATATAAATAAATATTTTTTTATTTCTTTTTTGATGCATCTTTTAAAATTAATTCTATAAGTTTAATAAAATTTATGCCACGGTAGGCTGCTATTTCAGGTACTAATGAAAGACTTGTCATTCCTGGCTGAGTATTTATTTCTAAAAGGTAAAACTTACCCTTATGATATTTAAAATCTGATCGAGTTACTCCACGGCATCCAATTAATTTATGAACCTTCAAAGCAATGCTCATCAATTTTTTGTAATCCTTTTTTCTCAAATCTACAGGAATAATATGTTCTGTCTTTGCATTAGAATTATATTTTGCTTGATAATCATAAAACTTTCTCTTAGGTTTTAACTCTATTGCACCAAGTTTATTTTGGCCAATAATTGCGGCTTGTATTTCTCTACCAGGTATAAACTCTTCAATCATTATTTTTTTATAATCTTTTAGATATTTTAATTTTTTTACTAAATTTTTTTTTGTGCAAATAAAAACATTAACGCTTGACCCCTCATTTAAAGGTTTAATTACAACTGGATATTTTAATTGTTTTTTAATCAATTTATTTAGTTCAGAAATTGATTTATCAAATGAGTAAAGAATATATTTTGGTGTTAAAATTTTATTTTGTTTAAAGACTTTTTTTGATAAAGCCTTATCCATTGCAATTGCTGATGAAATTACCCCAGAATGCGTATAAGGAATCCCACTGCTTTCAAAGATTGTTTGAATATAACCATCTTCTCCAAACTGACCATGTAAAGCATTAAAAATAATGTGGGGTTTAAATAATTTTATTACTTGAAATAATCTAAAATCTGGCTCAGCAACTTTAACTTTATAAAAATTTTTTTTTAGTTCTTGAGCAACTTGTTTGCCAGTATCCAAGCTTATAGCTCTCTCTTTTGAAATACCACCTGAAATTACTAATATTTTTTTTTTCAAATTATTCTAAAATTTTTATCTCTTTTTCTATGGTTACTCCCGTTTTTTCCATAACTTTTTTAGTAACATAATTTATAAGATTAGTCATATCATCAAATGTTGCATTACCTTTATTTACAAAAAAATTACAATGTTTTTGGGAAATTCCTGCATCTCCAAAACTTTTATCTAAAGGGACTGACTCCTTAATTAATTCCCACACTTTTTTATTAGTTTGTGAAACAGGGTTTTTAAATGTACTCCCACTAGTTTTTATCTTTGATGGTTGATTTTTCTCCTTTTTTGTTTTCAATCGTTCCATCTCATTTTTTATCTTATTGGCAGTTCCACTTTTACCTTTAAAAGAAGCACTTAAAAAAATTAAATCCTCAGACAAATCACTTTTTCTATAATCAAATTGAACATCCTTGGAAGGAATTGTTAAAATATTGCCAATTTTATCAATCGCCTGTATCGATATTAAAATATCTTTAAACTCTTTTCCAAAACAACCAGCGTTCATTCTTATTCCACCACCAATTGACCCTGGAATACATGATAAAAATTCGAATCCACTCAAATTATTGATCATTGCGAATTCAGATAATTTTTTATCTAGAACAGCACTTCCCGCAATAATTACATCTTTGCCATGCAGAGAAATGTTATTAAAATTTTGACTTAATTTTATTACAACACCGTCAAAAATCTTATCTGTCATCAAAGTATTTGATCCTGCTCCAAGAATAAATAGTTTTTCCTTATTGTTCAGCTTTTTCAGAAAACTTGCCAAATCTTTCAGATTTTTTGAATTATAAAAAATCTTTGATTTGCCTCCAATATTAAACCAATTTTTTTTTTTAATATCATAATCAAACTTAACATCATCTCCAAATTCACTTAGCAAATCTTTTAATTGACTTTTTTCCATTATATTAAATTAGGAAGAGCTCTCATCCAATTAGATATAGAGCCTGCACCCATACCAATAACAATTTTTTTTCCATACATATTTTTTTTAACAAAGTTTGCTAATTGATTACTATCATTAACTAAAAATAATTTTACTTTTGAATTTTTAATAATTTCTTTAGCAAAATTTTGATAATCAAAACCTAATTTAATTTTTTCTCCAGCAGTAAAAATTGGACATAAAATAACTTCATCCGCATTTTTGAAAGCAAACGAAAATTCTTTTCTTAAATCTTTAAGTCTTGAAATTCTATGTGGCTGAAATATACAAACTTTTTCAAAACCTTTATAAACTTTATCAACACCCTCTAAAACAACTTTTATTTCAGTAGGATGATGAGCATAATCATCATAAAAATCAATATCGTTATAAGTAAAAATTTTATTGAATCTTCTTTGAACACCTTTAAAATTTAATAAACCTTTTTTAATGCTTGAGACAGATATACCAACAGTTAAAGCAACAGCTGCAGCTCCTACAGAATTTTTAATGTTGTGAACTCCTAACAAAGGCACTCTAATCTTTTTGATAATAATCTTTTTTTTATTTGGAACGTTTACATATAAATCATATTCAGAAAATTCTCTTTTTTGTTTTATATTTTTTATTAAGAAGTTGGATTTTAAATTTGTCCCGTATGTGTAAAAATTTTGATTTTTAATTTTTTTAATCAGATCATTATTAATCTTATCATCAATACAAATAAATGATTTTCCAAATGAAGGAACCTTCTCTATAAATTGTATGAAATTTTTTTTTAAATCATCCATGGCTTTATAAAAATCCATGTGTTCTCTATCAATATTTGTTATTATTGAATAAGTTGGTGGAATATGAACAAAACTTCCATCAGACTCATCAGCTTCTAAAATTGACCATTCACTTTTACCAAGTTTAGCGGTATTTTTAATAGAATTAATTACACCACCATTTATTATAGTTGGATCTAATTTAGAATTCTGAAAAATTGATGCGATTAGTGATGTTGTCGTAGTTTTTCCATGTGATCCAACAACAACAATATTTTTTGTTAATGAAACTATATGTGCTAACATTTCACCACGCGAAATTATCGGTAAATTTTTTCTTTTTGCTTCAATAAATTCGGGATTATTTTTTTTTATAGCAGATGATATTACAGCTATTGTAGCTTTATTGAGATTTTGTTTTTTTTGTCCAATGAAAACTTTTATTTTTTCCTTTTTCAATCTCTCAATATTTTTATTTAAAAATAGATCGCTTCCTTGAACTTTGAAGCCTTTTCCCTTCATAATAAGTGAAAGGCCACTCATTCCTATACCGCCTATTCCAATAAAATGAATAATTTCGGTTTTAGCTAATTTAATTTTCATTCAAAGTTCCTAATATTTTTTGATTAACATTAATCCATGAATTTTGAAAATTTAATTTCTTCAAATTTTCCTTTTTTTTTGAATAGTCAGTTTTTTTAGCAATAATATCATTTAAAATTTTCTCAATTTTTTCATCAAAAAACTCTTGTTCTATCATCCAACAACAATTATTTTTTTCATAAAATTTTGCATTTTCGAATTGGTGGTTATCTTTTGAAGTTGGTAAAGGTACTGCAATAAATGGAATATTCAAAACTGACAATTCTGCTAATGTGGACGCTCCTGCTCTTGTAATGCAAAGATCTACTTTACTAATGATGTCTATGAAATTTTTATCAAAACTAAAAATTTTGCTTTCAACTTTATTTTTTTCGTAAAAACCACTCAATTCTGAAATATTTATCTTACTAGTTTGATGAAATATTTTTAAAGAATTTTTTTTAGAAACTTTAATAATTATATCTTTTAATTTTTTGTCAAAAATTTGAGCACCCTGACTACCACCAACTATCATAATATTAAATTTATTGTTCGTATTAGGGCTAGCAGCTTTTTTGTAAATATTCTCCCTTACCAGAGGATTAATAACAATCATTTTGTCTCTAAAATTATCAGGAAAATTTTTTATTTTGTCAGTGTAACAAAAAATTTTTTTACATGATTTTAAAAAAAATTTATTTGCTCTACCTAAAACTTGATTTGGTTCGATAAGAAATATCTTTAAATTCAAAATTTTACTTGCTAAGATTAAAGGTAATGACATATATCCACCAGTAGAAAAAATTTTTTCAATTTTTTTTCTCTTTAAAATAACAAGTGATTTGATAATCAGAAATAAAATTATTAATAAATTAATTGGAATAAAGAGAATATTATTCAATTTAGGAGTATTTATAATTTCAACTGAGTAAATTTTTTTATCAATATATTTTTCTCCTCTTTTATCTGTTGAAATCACAATATTTGCATTTTGAGATAAATGGTCATAAAGAATAATTGCAGGAATTACATGACCACCCGAACCACCTGTAGAAATCAAAAAATTTTTTTTCATTTTAGTCAATTTTTCTTTTTGTTAAGTTAAGTATGATTCCTGAAAGAATTGAAATACTTATTATTGAAGATCCACCATAACTTATAAAAGGCAACGTCATCCCTGTAGTTGGAAATAATCTTATATTAACTCCGATATGTATCATTGCTTGCATAAGAATTAAGCTAATACTTCCTACCAAAATAAGCTTTATTTTTTCATCACTCTCAATATTAATTTTTTTAAAAACTGAATAGATCAATATTAAAAATAATAATAAAATTAAAATTATGGCAACAATTCCAAACTCTTCGGAAATTACTGAAATAATATAATCAGTATGAGCCTCTGGAACTGTGTTTTTCAAGGTTCCTTCTCCAATCCCTTTTCCAAAAAAACCACCACTTGTTATTGAGTCTATAGCTTTACCTGATTGAAAATTATGTGTGCCTGTTTCGCTATCAAAAAAAGATAAAAGTCTATTTTTAATATATTCAAATTTTGAAACAAAGAAGACTAAATAAATGAGTATAGAAATTAATGATAAAAATAGTAATGATAAAAAAATGATATTAATTCCCGAAATGAAAATCAAAATAGACCAAGAAAAAAAAATTAAAACTGTCTGACCTATATCAGGTTGAATAATCAATAATAAGGCTACGAATGAAGTAATAAAAAAAGTAGTTAAATATTTTATATAAATGTTTTTATATTTTTGACTGCTTAAAATTAAACTTATTAAGATTATTAAAAAAGGTTTAACTAATTCAATCGGTTGGAATCTAGGTAATAAATATAAATCAATCCATCGCTTAGAACCTTTGACTTCATCCCCTATAAATGGAACTAAAGATAGAAAAATTAGAGAAAACAAAAAAACTACTAAGGATAGTCTTAAAAGTTTTTCCTGATTTATTGATGAAAGAAAAAAAATAATAATGATACCTAAAAAAATGAAGACTAAATGTTTAAAAAAAAATAGATAATCATTAGTATTCAGCTTATCTGAAGCTATTAAGGATGTCGAAACTAATGAAAAAAATAAACCAATAATAAATAATAATATAATTAAAGAAAAAATAAATTTATCAATGTTCTTCCACCAATCATAATAAAGATTATATAAAAAGTTTTTATCTCGCATCTAAGTAATTTTTTATTAATTTATTAAAATACTGGCCTCTATCTTCAAAATTTTTAAAGCTATCAAAGGATGCTGCACAAGGGCTAAACAATATAGTTTTGTTAATTGATTTTTCTTTCTTTATAAGCATAAAAATTTTTTTTAAAGCAATTTTGAGATTTTTGTAATTCTCAACTT
>MDTD01000757.1_pt1 | contig 14490 bp, 9 predicted proteins | sample 811221 | NCBI WGS metagenome assembly MDTD01 (sample SAMN05326646, study PRJNA326480) | marine metagenome | isolation source: seawater | place: Pacific Ocean: South West | collected 2011
CCCAGCCCCGGCGGATTGCCGCCATGACCGTGGCCAAACGTATCGCCTTTGAACTAAACGAATCTTTGGGCCAGTCCGTGGGATATAAAATCCGGTTTGACGACAAAACCGCGCCCAACGCCTACATAAAACTGATGACCGACGGCATCCTTCTGGCCGAAACCCAGCAGGACCGCTTCCTGACCCAGTACGACACCATTATCGTTGACGAGGCCCACGAACGGAGTTTGAACATCGACTTCACCCTGGGCATCCTCCGGCGCCTTTTGAAACAGCGAAAAAATCTCAAGCTGATCATCACCTCGGCCACCATAGACACGGAAAAATTTTCAAAGGCTTTTGACAACGCACCGGTTATTGAGGTTTCCGGCCGGATGTACCCGGTGGAACTGATTTATTCTCCCATCACCGGGCCGGATCAGGAAGATACCAGGCCCGGGGGCAAAAGTTCTGGCGGCAAAGATTCCGGCGCAGACGACCAGGGCTATGTGGAAGCCGCCGCCCGCACGGCTGCCAATCTGCTTGTCCAGACCCGGACCGGGGATATCCTTATTTTCATGCCCACGGAACAGGACATCGGGGAAACCCTGGAGATCCTGAGGGGAAAAAACATCCCCGGCGTAAGTATCATGCCCCTTTTTGCCAGGCTGTCCGCCAAAGAACAGGCCAAGGTATTCACCAGCGGAGCCGGCAGAAAGGTAGTGGTTTCCACCAACGTGGCAGAAACGTCTCTGACCATCCCGGGCATAAAATTTGTTATTGATACGGGCCTTGCCAGGATACCGGCATACTCCCCCAGAACCCGGACCACGGCCCTGCCCGTCAGCCCCATCTCCCAGAGTTCGGCCAACCAGCGCATGGGACGCTGCGGCCGTGTGGAAAACGGCATCTGCATCCGTCTGTACGATGAAGATGACTTCAACGGCCGGCCTTTTTTTACGGCACCTGAAATTCTTAGGAGCAACCTGGCCGAAGTTATCTTAAGGATGATTTCCCTGAACCTGGGAGAGGTCTCCTCCTTTCCTTTTATAGATCCGCCCAACCCCAAAAGTATTAAGGACGGGTTCGACACCCTGGTGGAACTTTCCGCCATCAGAAAACAGACCAAACCTCAGGGCAAGGGCCGAAACAATGGTAAAAATAAAGGTGTCAGCCTCACCGCCATGGGCCGGATCATGGCCCGGCTGCCTGTGGATCCCAAACTTTCCAGAATTCTCATTGAAGCCGCTGAAACCGGCTGCCTGAAAGAGGCCACGGTGATCGCCACCGCCCTGACCGTTTCCGATATCCGCCAGCGCCCGGCGGATAAGGCCCAGGCCGCGGACCAGCAGCACGCCCAGTTCAAGGATCCGGGGTCGGACTTCATCACCTTGCTCAACATCTGGACCGCCTGCCAGGACGCGGCAAAAAAGCTGAAGTCCAGATCAAAACTGCGCCGTTGGTGTATCGATCATTACCTGAGTTTCAAGCGACTCCGGGAGTGGCAGGACATCCACCGCCAGATCACCCGGATGCTGGACGACCATGATATCGTCCAGAAAGCCCCCCTGCCGGAAGCCCCGGGCGCCAATGATGCCAAGGGAAGCAAGGGCCTGAAGTCCAAGGAATTCGCCCTGGGCGGTCCGCTGTACATCGCCATCCACAAAGCCCTGCTCCACGGCTATCTGGCCGGCATTGCCCATAAAAAAGAAAAAAATATCTTCATGGCGGCCAAAGGCCAGCAGGCCATGATATTTCCCGGCTCCGGCCTCTTTGACAAAGCCTCCAACTGGATTGTGGCGGCCGAATACGTAAAAACCAGCCAGCTCTTTGCCCGATGCGTGGCCAATATCGACCCGGCCTGGCTGGAAGACATCGCAGGCGACCTGTGCACACGGACTTACAGTGATCCCCACTGGGAGAAAAAACGGGGGGAAGTGGTGGCGTCAGAACAGGTGTCGCTTTTCGGGCTCATCATTGTCAGCGGTAGAAAAGTGGCATACGGACGGATCAATCCAGAAGAAGCGAGTGCCCTTTTTATACGCCATGCCCTGGTGGAAGGAGAGGTGTTTCGCAGGTTCGGGTTTATGGATGCAAACCTCAAACTCATTGCGGAGCTGGAAGACCTGGAAAACAAGACCCGGAAGCGGGACATTCTCGCCTCCGAAGAAGAGATGTTTACCTTCTACCAGTCCCGGCTCCCCAGACCGTTTTACAACATCCGCACCTTTACCAAGTTCATAAAGGACCAGAAGGATGACACCTTTTTGCGCATGACCAAAGCAGACCTGCAAAAGTCCCACGTGGATGCGGGCCATCTTGCGCAGTTCCCGGACACCCTCGCTATGGCCCAGGGTGAATTTGCCCTGGATTATCATTTCGACCCGGGATCAAAAACAGACGGGGTGACCCTCAAGGTCCCGGCAGATTCCACCGCCCTGGTCTCCAAAAACAAGGTGGAGGCCCTGGTGCCAGGCCTGTTTGAAGAAAAAATCGCGGCACTGATCAAAAACCTGCCCAAGAAATACCGGGTCCGCCTGGTACCGGTCCAGAATACGGCGGCCCGCATCGCAAAGGACCTGCCCCAAAACGATACCCCCTTGTTCACCCGGCTCTCCGAGTACATAAGAAATTACTACAACCTGGTGATTCCGGCGTCGGCCTGGTCCGACCAAGACCTGCCCGACCACCTGAAGATGAGAATATCCATCCGGGATGAAAAGGATAAGGAGATCAAATCCCTAAGGGACCTGTCCAAGCTTGGGCAATTTGCCACCACGCGTCCGGCGGCCAAAAGCTCGGCCTTTGAACAGGCCAGGCAGCAGTATGAAAAAACAGATATTTCCTCGTGGGATTTCCCGGACCTTTTGCCGGACATCTCCCTTGACCAGGACGACGGCTTTGTCAGAAAGGTCTTTTTGGGACTGAAACCGGAAGGGGAAAAACGGCTTTCCCTAAGGCTTTTCAAATCAGAGACAGCCGCTCTGGCAAGCCATAAAAAGGGGATCTGCCGTCTTTTCGAACTGACATATCCCGAAGACATCAAGGCCGTGAAGAAAGATATCCGGCAGGATCGGAGGTTAAGACAGATCGCCCCCTATTTCAACGGGCCGGACGGATTTTACGACATGATATACCAGGCCCTGGCCAAGGATGTGCTTCACAAAAACATCCGCACCGGGACAGACTACGACGCCTTTGTCAACAAAATCCGGCCGCAGCTTTACACCCACGGCCAGGAGGTCATCAAACAGGTCCTTGCCGTGGGGCAGGCCTACGACACCTGCTTTACCCTGATCCAGAAACTCTCCTTGAAGTACAAAGACCGTCCCCTGCCCTTCGGGGTCCTGACCCAGGTGTTCAACGAGCTGAAAAGCATTTGCCCCCCCAACTTCCCGGAACTCTACAGCCTGGAGCGGATCCGTTTTCTGCCCAGGCATCTGTCCTGCCTTGCCATCCGGGCCCAGCGGGCGGCGGACAATCCAGCCAAGGAAAACCAGAAAGCTGAGCTTATCGCCCCCTTTGAACGGCGGCTTCAATCCGTTATCTCCGGGTTAAGCGACGCCTCTTCCGAAGAAAAGGCCGCTGCAGTGGAGGATTTTTACTGGATGTTGGAAGAGTACAAGATCTCCGTTTATGCCCAGGAACTCAAAACCCGATTCAAGATTTCCCCCAAAAGATTGGACAAGGCATTGGTAAACATATCCACCATGATCTGAGCACAGGGACGGCTGGATTTGGTTTGCCTTATCCCGTAAAGTATATTAAGTTATTTCGGACGACCTGCAACAGAGCCAATTTTAGGTGAGTTACGATTCCTCCACGATTTTCTGTGCGCGTCGTCTGGGGATCAAACGGGTAAAACTCATACCGGTAATAAAATCAGACCTGGACGAAACAGCCCGCACCGCATCGGATCACAGTTGAGGTGCCACTTTTTTAGTCCTTTCCATTGAGGGTTGTATGGACAAGGTATTGATCATAGACGATGACGAGCAGATCTGCCGTTTTCTTAGCCGATGTTTCAAAGACATGGACGTTGAAGCGGATTACCGGCTCAGCCTTGCCGAGGGAATGGCCCAGATTTCCCAAAATCCCCCTGCGGTAGTCTTTTTGGATGTTTTCCTGCCGGACGGTAACGGCATTGATGCCATACGGACCATACGCAAATTTCCCGACCCGCCCGAGATCATTATTATCACCGGAAGTGAAGATCCGGACGGTGCGGAAACCGCAATGCACAACAAGGCCTGGGATTACATTCCAAAACGGGGGGCTGTCTCAAATTTCAAAGACGCCTTGAACCGTGCCCTGGAATACCGGCGCCAGACCCATACGGTCCCTTTGCCGGGCCTTAGCCGGGACAATATCATTGGCGACAGCCGGCGGCTCAACCGCTGCATAGATCAGGCGGCAAAGGCAGCTGCCAACGAGGTGCCCGTCATCATCACCGGTGAAACCGGCACGGGCAAAGAAATTTTTTCAAAGGCCATTCACGACAGCAGTCCCAGGTGCAGGGGGGACTTTGTGGTGGTGGACTGTGCGGCCCTGCCGGACCATCTGGTGGAAAGCACCCTCTTCGGTCATACCAAAGGGGCATTCACCGGTGCGGACAATGCCAAGATCGGACTCATGGCCCTGGCGGACCGGGGCACCCTGTTTCTGGATGAGGTGGGGGAACTGCCCCTGGCCATCCAGAAAAAATTCCTGCGGGCCCTTCAGGAAAAAAAATTCAGGCCCGTGGGCAGTAAAACGGAAATCCGCAGTGATTTCAGGCTGATCTGCGCCACCCACCGAGATCTATCGGGGATGGTGGCAAAAAAAGAATTCAGGGAAGATTTATTTTTCAGGTTGTTTTCAGCGAAAATTCAGCTGCCCCCCCTCAAGGACCGTGACGATGATGTCATCCTTCTCACCCGGCACCATCTGTCAAAGAAGGCAAGGCTTACGGGGGCACCGGACTGGACCCTGTCGCCGGAACTTGGCGAAGAACTGCGGATGTATACCTGGCCCGGCAATATCCGGGAGTTGATCAACACCCTGGACCTGGTCTGCAGCGATGCCGGCCAGGGCACCACACTCTTTCCCCATCATCTCCCCCCCCATATCCGGGCCTTCAATATCCGGGAGAAACTTAGCACAGGTTCATCTGCGATGGCCTCGGCACCGATGCCGTCCGGGGACACAGTCGATGCCCTGCCCACCTTCAAGGCCCACATGGATAAAAGCAAAAAAGCCTATTTGGAAAGCCTGCTTACCCTGACCCGGGGCAACATCCCGGAGGCCTGTAGATGTTCAGGCCTGTCCAGGGCTCACCTTTACAGGCTTCTTCAGCAATATGAACTCAAATAATCCGGGCAGCGCAAAAACCTGTGCACCTGTCACATTTTTGAGACAGTCCCTTTTTTGAGACCCTCGCATCTCCCACGTAACCCATTTATAAGAAAGACAATACACACAAACGCAACAACAACAGTCTCTTTTTAGAGACAACCCGGCCAGCCACCGACAAACACAATAACCTTCTGAAATCATTTTAGATACCAAACAAATACAACTTTGGCACAATTATTGTTATGTATGCAGTATAGCTTCCAAATTTACAATGAGTCAGTATATTGAACACGACCCATAAGGTTCACCATGCACAATTTAATTCTTTTTATCGACAGCGCGGCCGGCTCTTCAGGGAACAGGTTTTTGGATACCATTGACCAACGGTTCGCCACTGCCTCGTCAAAAGTGTTCCGGACAATACGCGATCTGGAAAACTGGCTGCGCAAAAAAGAAGACGGGATATTCGGGAAACGAATCATCGTTTTATTTGCCGATACCAGGGCCTGCCTGGAACAGCTTGAGACATCGGCAGACCTGATGGACGGAGAACAGGTCATCGTGTTGTTGCCGGACCAGGAGAAACAAACCCTTGAAAAAGCCCAGCCGCTGCGGCCCAGGTATTCCGGTTTTGCCTCAGGCCCATTCGACGATGTATGCGACGTTATCACGAAAATGCTCCGGCGTTAGCCCGGAAAGCGACAATAAAGGAGACGGATACAATGAACACAAGCGCTCTGGATAAGGCCATAGCGGAAACCACAAAGGAAACCGGCAAATATCTGACCTTCACCCTGGCTGATGAGGGATACGGCATCGGCATTCTCAAAGTCAAGGAAATTATCGGCATGATTACCATTACCCCGGTGCCCAGGACACCGGACTTTGTCAAAGGGGTAATCAACCTGAGAGGCAAGGTACTGCCCGTCATTGACCTGAGACTCAAATTCAACATGGGGGAAATCCCTTACACGGAGCGGACCTGTATCATTGTGGTGGAAATCGATGCCAACGATGAAACTGTCCCTGTGGGCATCGTGGTGGACTCCGTATCCGAGGTCCAGGGGATCTCACCGGATGATATCGAAGCCCCACCGGCTTTCGGCTCCCGCCTGACCACCGATTATATCCTGGGCATGGGAAAAACCGACACCGGCGTTAAAATCCTTTTGAACATCGACAAGGTCCTGGATCAGGCGGATATTTCCAAGCTGACCCCCCAAACTTAAATTAAAAAAATACGAATAGTTAACGGACTATAAGGAGGTAGAATGAACTGGAGCACCATGACCATCGGCAAAAGAATCGGGATCGGGTTCGGCATTGTCCTGATCCTGCTGGCCATTGTCGGCGTCATCGCTTATACCGGAACCGTGGGCATTGTCACCAATGCAGAGGAAGTGATCGACGGCAACAGGCTGGACGGGAACCTGGCCCAAAAAGAGGTGGACCACCTGAACTGGGTCAACCAGGTCAACGCCCTGCTCACCGATGAGAATATCACAAAACTGACGGTTCAGACCGATGACACAAAATGTGGGTTCGGAAAATGGCTCTATGGGGAAGGCAGAAAGCAAGCCGAAACCCTGGTGCCTTCACTGGCCCCCCTGCTCAAAGAGATTGAAGCCCCCCATAAAGCACTTCACGAATCTGCCATAGCCATAGACAAGGTATTCGAACAGGCAAACCCCCGGTTGCCAACGCTGCTTGTGGAACGTGAGGTGGACCATCTTACCTGGGCAGCCAAAATAAGGGACGCCTTTATCAACAACAAAGATAACTTAGGCGTACAGACCGATCCCACACGCTGCGCACTGGGCAAATGGCTTGCAACTGAAGAAGCCCAAAAAGCCTATGCCAAGGGAGATGCTGAATTCAAGCAGACCTGGGACAAAATGATAGCGGTCCATAAGGATTTACACAATTCCGCCGTTGGCATTAACGAACATTTAAAAACCAATGATACCCAGGCGGCCATGTCCGTGTTCAACGGCACCACTATCCCCCTTTTAGACCGGACAATGGAAGCGCTGGACATGTTGAAAAAAGAGGCGGAACACGAACTTAAAGGCATGGAGGAGAGCAGCCGGATCTACGCCGCCCAAACAGTGCCGGCCCTAACCCAGGTCCAGGACCTGCTGGAAAAAATCCGGAAAGAGGCCAGGGCCAATATCATGACCGATGACATCATGATCAATGCCGCACAAAAAACCGAGGTTTCCGTGATTATCCTGGTGGCCGTGGCAGCAATTATCGGTATCTTCATGGCCTTTTTCATTTCCAGGGGCATTATCAAGGTGCTGACCAATGTGAGCGACGGCCTCGGGGAAGGGGCCAACCAGGTGGCCTCTGCCGCAAGCCAGGTATCCTCTTCCAGCCAGTCCATGGCGGAAGGCTCTTCCCAGCAGGCGGCCTCCATCGAGGAGACTTCATCCTCCATGGAGGAAATGGCCTCCATGACCCGGAAAAATGCGGACAACGCCATCCATGCGGACGGCCTGATGAAAGAGGCCAACGGCGTGGTAAAAACCGCCCACGAATCCATGACTGAACTCACCCAGTCCATGGCGGACATCACCAAGGCCAGCGAGGAAACCTCCAAGATCATCAAAACCATTGATGAGATCGCCTTTCAGACCAATCTCCTGGCCCTGAACGCCGCCGTGGAAGCGGCCCGGGCAGGGGAAGCCGGGGCAGGGTTCGCCGTGGTGGCCGACGAGGTCAGAAACCTTGCCATGCGGGCGGCGGATGCGGCCAAGGATACCTCCCAGCTCATCGAAAGCACGGTGAAAAAAGTGGAAAACGGCTCCCAGCTTGTGGCCGCCACCAATGAGGCCTTTACCCGTGTGGCGGAAAGTACGGGCAAGGTGGGAGAGCTGGTGGCTGAGATTTCAGAGGCCTCCGGCGAACAGTCCCAGGGCATAGATCAGGTGAACACCGCCATTTCAGAGATGGACCGGGTGGTTCAGCAAAATGCCGCCAACGCCGAAGAATCCGCCTCGGCATCCGAAGAGCTCAACGCACAGGCGGAACAGCTCAGGGAATATGTCGGGGACCTGATTATGATGGTCACCGGCAAAAAGGATATGGACACGGCCCGGGTGGGTCATACACCGGCCAAGTCCCTGGCCCATAAGCCCCAGAAAAGAGCCGTTAAAAAGCTGGCCCAGCCAAAGGAAGAGGTGCGGCCGGACCAGGTCATCCCCTTTGATGATGAAGAGGATGAGTTTAAGGACTTTTAAAGCCAAACCACGTATTTAAAGGTATCAACATCCGGAACCGTCCTTCTTGAGACGGTTCCGGACTTTTTTTTCAAGCACCGCTATCACCCGGTTCAGGTCAGGGGTGGGCCGCACAGGACCTGAATTATTCCAGCCGGCTGCCATGGCTGCCGCGGTTTTCTCCCGGAACGCTGCCATCGTCGGCACCAGCGACTCCCAGGCCATGAGTTTCTGGATGATGTGGCGCTCCTCCGGACTCATACGGGCCGTATCCACCTGACGATTGTTGTCACAGACAATGATCATGACACTCTCCTTTCACCCCACCCTATACCAGACCTGGCCATAATCCGAAACCATTTATCTATCCCCAAAAAGGTCCCGTCAATGGATCCTGGCAGCGGATGAACAGCGGATTTTAGTATTGTTGACGTTTTACCCTGCCCGGGCAGGGAAGCCCGGGCAATTGTTCGGGGTTCAACGGAGTACAATTCCAGAATTCCATCATCCATAAATATGATTTATGGCAACCATAATGATGATTTGTTTGTAAAATACCAGACTTCGGGGAATACTACGGAATACTACGGTAAAAAGAATCAAGGAGATGTTGCGTATGGATGTTTTGACCCTCAGAAAAGAAGTATTAGAATTCGCCCGAAGACGGATTACTGAAGAAAAACTGCCGTCATGGTGGCGGGACCCGTTGCTGGTGACAGCCAGGGCGGATGACCGGTTTTCAATTCTGCCGAAAATCGCCTCCCCCAGGCATATGCTGCCACGAGATCTGCTCCCGGAGGCCCGGACCGTGATCGTCTTTTTTCTGCCCTTCACCCCGGAACTTGCCAACGGCAACATCCCGGGGAACTTCCCCAGCAACGACTGGGGAAAATCACTGAAACGGACCAACAATCTGCTCGGGGACATCAGTGTTTTTATCCGTGATATTTTCAAGGACGAAGGATACGCCTCCGAACTGACGCCGGCCACCTATAATTTTGACTGCACCACCCTCACGGCCCGCTGGTCCCACAAACATCTGGCCCATATCAGCGGCCTTGGCAGGTTTGGTGTCAATGCCCAGTTGATCACGCCTGCGGGCTGTGCCGGCAGGCTGGGCAGCATGGTAACCGCCGCCCCCATGGGTGACCATCCCCTGGTGACGCAACCGGAACTGTGCCGGCACAAGGCCGGAAAAGACTGCGGGCTTTGCATTCAGCGCTGCCCTGTGGGGGCGGTGACCCCGGAGGGTATAGATCGCCACCGCTGTAACGACCGGCTGCAGGTGGTCATGAAGCGGTTTGCCCAAAACCCCGATATGAAGGATGATATTGATGAAGTTTGTGCCAAGTGTGTGGCGGGGATGCCCTGCAGTCTTAGCGCACCATAATGAATCAGGCCGGATCGGAATACTTCCGAGCCGGCCTGATGCTATGGATGATTAAATCTGAACTTTAGATCTAGTATCTGAACTGCTCCCTGAAATAGGCACCCAGTTCATCAATCTTCATTCTCTTTTGCTCCATGGTATCCCGCTCGCGGATGGTTACGGAACCGTCTTCCAGTGAATCAAAGTCAAAGGTGACGCAGAAGGGAGTTCCGGCTTCGTCGTGGCGGCGATAGCGTTTGCCGATGCTGCCCTGGACATCGAAATCAATGTTCAGGCCCAATTCCCTGACCAGGGTGTGGAAGACCTCTTCCGCACCTTCACTCAGCTTTTTGGACAGGGGCAGAACAGCGATTTTCACCGGTGCCAACTGGGGATGGAGGCGGAGCACCACGCGGGTGTCGCCTTCCTTGATTTCCTCTTCTTCATAGGCATCACAGAGGAATACCAGGGCGGAACGCTGAACCCCCAGCGAGGGCTCAATGACAAAGGGGATATACTTTTCACCGTTTGCTTCGTCAAAGTACTGCAGATCCTTGGAGGAATGTTCCATGTGCTGCTTCAGGTCGTAGTCGGTTCGAGAGGCGATACCGGACAATTCCCCCCAGCCGAACGGATACTCGTATTCCACGTCGGCCGTGCCGTTGGAATAATGGGAAAGTTCGTCGGGATCATGGTCGCGCAGACGCAGTTTATCCGGATTCACGCCCAGGCCGATGTACCAGTCTTTAACAAAATTTTTCCAGAAATCATGCCATTTTTCATCCGTTCCCGGTTTGCAGAAGAACTCAATTTCCATCTGCTCGAACTCCCGGGTCCTGAACACGAAGTTACCCGGCGTGATCTCGTTTCTAAAGGCCTTGCCGATCTGGGCAATGCCGAAGGGGACCTTTTTCCGGGAGGTGGTCTGGACATTCTTGAAGTTCACAAAGATACCCTGGGCGGTTTCCGGCCTCAGGTAGATATCCTTGCCTTCGCCTTCCACAACCCCCTGCTGGGTCTTGAACATCAGGTTAAATGCCTTGGGCAGGGTCCAGTCAAGCGCATCACACTGGGGACAGGTAATATTCTTGCCGTTGATGAAGTCCAGCATATCCTGGGGCGGGGTTTTTTCCCCTGCCCAGTTGTCCGGGGCCTCATTTGAATCATTGTCGAACTGCCAGCCTTCCACCAGCTTGTCTGCCCTTTCACGGGATTTACACTTTTTGCAGTCCATCAGGGGATCGGCAAAACTGCCCACGTGGCCGGATGCCACCCAGGTCTCCGGATTCATGAGAATGGCCGCATCAACGCCCACCATGTCCGTTCTTTCGGTAACGAATTTTTTCCACCAGGCTGCCTTGAGATTGTTGAGCAGCTCAACCCCCAGGGGGCCGAAGTCCCAGGAATTGGCAAGCCCGCCGTAAATCTCAGATCCGGGGTAAACAAAGCCCCTGCGCTTGGATAAGGATACGATCTTGTCCATCAATGTGACTTCTTTTTTCTTCTTTGACATTTTTACACTCCAGTGTTTGGGTTGCCCAGGGTGGCTTCCCTAGGTCAATCAATGGTTGATACAATCTTTGTTGCGGATTTACCTTATAATAGTTGGAATAAAAATGATAGTGCGGAATAATGGATCAGACCGATATGATCCGGCCCCGGCCGCCAAGCTAAGATCGGATAACCTAAATTCAAGCCACCCGAATTTAGGTTTCCGGAAACAAATCCCCATTCAGCGACATATTTTTCCCTGATCCCGGGTTTCTCTTTTTTTTATGCCCCGGTAAAAAACAAACACAAGATCCGGGGCAAAGAGCATACCAAAAGCTGATTTCTGCCGCCCGGATACGAAATAGTCATCCATGGTTGTTCACCGCCTGACAGGACATTTATGAAAACCTCAATACCACAGGTTGAATCGGCGGCTTTATGTTTGGAACGGCAGCTTGATGATAAATTTGGCGCCCTGACCGGGCACGGACTCCACCGCCATTTCACCGCCATGGTTATCCACAACAATGAAATAAGACACGGACAGGCCCAGGCCGGTACCCTTATCAGGGCTTTTGGTGGTGTAAAAGGGCTCAAATATCCGTTTGCGTGTGCCCGCATCAATACCCGGGCCGTTGTCTTCTATTTCAATACAGGCCATTGGTCCCCGGACATACAGCCGCAGGACGATTCTGGGGAATTGTCCTTTGGTGCCATCGCCGGATATCGCTTCTGATGCATTTTTCAGGATATTGAATATCACCTGCTGGATCTTGGTCCGTTCACAAAATACGGCAGGCACGTTCGCATCAAATTTCCTGATGATCTCAATATGCTTAAAATCATACTTTTTGCTCAGGTTATAATCGTTTTCCGTAAGCGCCACCGTATCCTCGATCAGCGCCGCCAAATCCGTTTCCACCCGGTCGGACACTGACTTTTTGGCAAAGCTGAGCATATTGTCTATGATTTTTGCGGCCCTCACCCCGGCCCCCCGTATGTGTTCGAGCTGCTTTAAAATGCCCCGGTTTTCCATGAATCGTTCTATGATGTCCATGGAGACCCCCAATTGAGAGGCCGCATCAACGTTGGCGGGCAATTTTTTGGTCAACCTATTGTGGATAATCTGGGCATTCTGAATCATGCCTGCCAAAGGATTGTTGAGTTCATGGGCCATGCCTGCGGCAAGCCCTCCCACAGACATCATTTTTTCGGACTGAATAATCAGTTCCTGGGTTCTCCTTCTGTCGGTAATATCATTTACCAGCGACGCCACACCCGTTACCTGACCCTCCGTATCCCGCAAGGTTGTGTTGTACCAGTCGCAAACAATCCGCCTGCCGTCTTTGGTAAGATTTTCATTGACGCTTCTTTGCCCCCCTTTGCCCAATACCAGCTCACTGAAAATCCTGTCAACCGAGGGTTTGACATCCTCAGGCAGAATCAGCTCCGTGGAATGTTTCCCCAGCGCCTCTTCTTTTGTAAATCCGAATATCTTTTCGGCCGACGGGTTCCACTCCGTCACCCGGAATTTCAAATCCCAGGAAATCGCTCCCACCGGCGTGTTCTTCAGGTGAATATAGAGGCGTTGTTCACTTTCTTTTAAGGCCTTTTCCGAGGCTTTGCGGGACTTTATTTCCCTTTCCAGCCGGGCGTTTGATTCCTTGAGTTCCTCTGTCCTCAGATTAAACCAATAGGCCAGATTACCCAGTTCATTTTTTTTATTCCCGGCCAGGTGAATCAAACCTTTGCCTTTCCCTTCCGTAGCTTTGATCAACTGCCGGGTCATCTGGGCCAGGGGCTGCACAAAAATGGACCGTATATACAGGTAAGCAATACAAACACAGACCAGGATGCCGATGGAAAGCAGTATAAAAATCTGCTGGGAAATAGAGTCGGCGACCCGATTTACCTGCCTATCCGGTGAAACAATAACGATCTTCCAATAGGTACGGGGCACCGGAAAAATAAAAGCCGATGCCGGTTCATTTAAAATCAGATCCGTCCCCATGGGGATATGGGCGTATTGTTTGGCAAAAAAATCTTCTTTGGCAACGTCAAGGGTGGCAGTTATCAATCTGGCTTCGCCGGTTGTGATTTGATAGCTGTCACGGGCAATCATCCCTGCAAGTTTCTTTTCCCGGCCCGTTTCCCCGGTCTGCATGTTAAGGATATCCGTATTAATTTTTTCAAGCGCCGTGGCCACACCCAGAAACCTGGGATCTTTATCCGCCAGCTCACCTGCATGGAGAAACGCGTTAAAACCGGAAGGTGTGGCGTCATCTGCGTGCGCCTTTACAATCCCTGTATCGGGAAAGGACAAAAATTTGTTGTTTCTGTCCACCGCGAATATATATCCTTGAAGCGCCCCGGCCTCTTCGTCCAGAAATGTTTTCAGGTCATCGAGTTTAAGGTCAACAGTGCTGACCCCGGAAAATACGTCTCCCCTATAATAGGGAGCTGTGCAAGTCACCATGGGCTCGTGGGAATAGGGGTCCACATAGGATTTGGACCAATACGTCTGATTGCGTTTCAGGTATCTTGCGGGAACGTACCACTCTTCGGCATGATATCCCGGGCTATCCGGGTGATTATAGTCATCAAAATAGGCGATCCGGTTTCTTCCGTCATGGCCCCAGAAAAAACTCCTGCGTTCCTTGCGTTCATCAAAGGCATATGGGGCCGGCCAGATACCGCCACCGGCAACTGTGATGCGGGAGGCTTTATCATACAGCAGCTTTGGAATCATTTTTTTGAAAAGGCTTTCGTCCCTGGGCAGCTCCTCTGCCACGGTGGCCATGGACTTGGCCATGGCTTCGGCATAGCTGATGCGCTGACTTAAAAGCGCTACGATGGTCCGTCCTTTTTGTTCAATGAACCTGTAATTTTCAGTTTGAATCAATGATTTCCCAATGGTCTGAAACACCACCACATTGGTAACCGCCACCCCCAGCATCAAGAGAACGAAAAGCAGATTCATACGAAATTGTAGGGTATTGCGCACCGTTGCACGTGATCGTTTCTCAGCCGAAGTGCTCTGTGGCTTGCCTCTATGGGTATCGGGTGACATGTGCAATCAAAAAAGTCCCTGTGGTC
>MDTD01121895.1_pt1 | contig 14490 bp, 11 predicted proteins | sample 811221 | NCBI WGS metagenome assembly MDTD01 (sample SAMN05326646, study PRJNA326480) | marine metagenome | isolation source: seawater | place: Pacific Ocean: South West | collected 2011
CTTCGCAATTCCTTTCTCAATTGTATCGTCGATTATGTTGAGGAAGAAGATGCCCAATTTAGCAGGAAATTTCATCTTATCGATATACATTATTGCCCAAATTGAGTTCTACGAATTGCTCTGTTTAATCCTAGAAATCTATTTTGAAATAAGCCAAATCTATACCCTTCCATCCTTTGTGCTGCTCATAACAACTCAACTATACTTGAATATTTATGAGTATGGTTTATTCAGGTCATTGAAAAACGCCACCATCCATATAGTTGCTTCAGTATTAATGACAACTGGAATTTTATTGTTTGTCTATCTCGTGTTATTAGACTCTAAAAATATGGATACTCTCTTCGATTTGTTTAACTTCTAGAAACCAATAAACAATAATAATAGGTGTTACTTTAATGTTGAATACAGCTTACTTACAAGGAAAGGAGGGATAATTCCTACTAATCCCTTGCACAACCAAAACTCTAAACTATCTTTGCCCTCCCTCCGGGGATACGGTGGCTATAGCTCAGTTGGTTAGAGCACTGGTTTGTGGTTCCAGGGGTCGTCGGTTCAAATCCGATTAGCCACCCATTAATAATTACCCTCGCGTTAGCGAGGGTTTTTTTTATTAGCATGTACAGTAGCAATCTCAGCTTAATTTATTACTTGTAAACTAAGCATAGCCCGGCATATCTTAAAGTCTTAAGCTAGATATATCTAGCGTTGCTGCCTAATTCCTAATTTGATTTCAAAATAGATTTATAATTTTTCCAGTTCGCTACAATAAGCAAGAAATTAAAAAGAAATATAGAAGACATAATCAATAAGTGGCTTGGGACCATAAAGATTCCCCACATAAGCATTCCTGTTGAATACGGCAAAGCAATTATGACACCTAATTGCTCTCGTTTTGGAACAACTATTAAAACACTAGCAATAATTTTGACAAAACAAATGAAGGGGATCAAAAATTTTGTTTCTAGGACAGCAAGAACAAATTTTGCAGCTTCTGCTTCTGGATATCCTGTTGCCATTATCGAAGCTTCTGCTAAGTAAATATTATATAAATGCTTAAGAGCTGAGAGTAAAAGAAATATCGAGAAAATATATTTTATTGTGTTATGTAATATCTTATTCATGAATTATTTTTTTCTTAGTAGAATTTTACAAAATAGAAGAATTCAACTCGTTAAATTCTTCTGATGATTAGAATGATAATTGTAATTAAAAAAAGCAAAAGGCTAATTTTATTAATTCCATGCATCATTCGTAAATTAAGGTCAGATGATTGTTCTTTTTTGAAAAAGTTAAAAGGATTTATATAATATAATATTTTTTGTAAAACAGGCTTCATAATTTGAATTTATATCCTCTAAGTTAGTTACGACATCTTCATATCTTTATGTCAGAAGCATGGTTTCTTTAATACGAGAAGATACCCTTAATATAAAAGCAAGATTAACATGACATTATCTTGATGCACAATAGATAGGTTATTAACCATTTCATGAATTTAAAATCTTTTCCAAGCTCTAGATTTTGATCAAAAACTTATTTAATTTCTAATTTCAAGCTAAATCATCAGTACATTCAATATCAATTAAAAATAATAAGTTTTTAAAAAGATACTTTATCTTTATCTCAACTCAATTGATTTGAAAAATCTCATTATTATCATAGTACTAGCATTTCCTATAGCAAGCGTTGCTCAATTTGGATATGGCGTAGCAACAACTACATTTAAAACTGATCTTATAGAAAGTAATTGGGAAGAAATGAGTTTAGGCGACTATAAGGGGATTAGCTTTCAAACTAATTATAAGTTTGACCAAATCATTATTAATGCTTCTGCAGACTTCATACTATCATCTGAAGAACCATACTCAGAAATATTTGCAAAACCTATACTTTCTTATTATCGTATGGGAGTTCATGGAATAACTCAGATCGGAATATTCGACATTCTTCCTAGTCTCAAACTTGGATACTATACCTCACCATATGAAGAATCAATAGCTATGATAAGTAATAATGAAATATTAATGAAAACCATTGCAAGACATATGGGCTTTAGTATTGGTGGAGAAATTATCTACCCAGTTCATCGAATTATACAGAATAAATACTTGAATAGAAGTTGTTTCTTCATAGGATTTAATTACAATATCCTATTTAATAGTAAGTCTTCAATTGGCAATCCTGATCCTGTTGATATTGACGGCTATAATTTTATGACTATAGATTTCGGACTGAAGTATTGGTTGAAAAATAAAACTGGGGAATAATTTTTTGTTATAACTGGTGATAAGAATATAAAATTATTCAATTAACAATTTCTTTGTTGAAGTTTTATCCTTACTTCTCAACTCAACAGAATAAACTCCTGAAGGGAAGTTGCTTAAATCCACCATCATAGACTTATTTTCAACCTCCTGCTCCCACACCAACTTACCTGCATAATCAAAAAATCTTACTGTACTCCCGACTTCGATATTTGAAATTGATAAATTATCGCTTGCTGGATTAGGATATATTTCAATTTGAACATCTGAGGTCTCGGCAATATATGAACCGTCAATGTTTTCTTGGTAGTGTACGGTTGAACTATAGTCATAAAATAGTCCCCCTAAATCAAAATGAAATGCATCCTCATCACCATCACCGTCAATATCTGTAAAGTCAGTTTTGTAAAGTGCAGACATCGGACTTGCGACCAAGTTAAATGGCGAAAGAACTGCATCACTAAATATGGGATTTGATGGATCTCCTGAATTTTCAAAATATCTTAATTCAGAAGTCATGGTTGAATCTTCAGATCCAGTATATACGTTTAAAATTAAGTCCAAATCTCCATCAACATCTAAGTCAACCGAAGAAACATTTGCACCAATTCCAGAAAAAGGTGAATCGATTCCAAAAGGATCTAAATTTGCTTCAGCAAATGAAGGGCTTGAGCTTGTCCCTATATTTTCTATAAGGAAAAGATTTGTAGAATATACATCTTGATCGTAGTCCCCTAAAGCATATACTCCTAATACATCGAAATCACCGTCATCATCAATATCAGTAAATTCTAGGTCAACGATATATGAATCTAGTGAATCTATTTCATTAGGATTTATTAAACTTAAATCTAGTCCAAAAGGATTTATTTCTGCCTGTGTGAAATCAGGAATAGTTACACTTCCAGTATTTTCAATGTACAATAATCCCTTAACAAATTCGAGCTCCGTTTTAGTTTCATAGTCATATGAATAAATATAACTGTGTGTGGATACTAGATCAAAATCCCCATCTCCATCAAGATCAACCGAATTCATTGAGCTAATTCCACCAAAGTAAATGTAATCAACCCCCCAGTCTATATTATCCCCGATTGTGTTTCCAGGAGAAAAATTTGGATTAATTGAGGTTCCTATATTCTCTTGATAAATTAAAGGTCCACCTAAATAAAAAGCATATTGAGAGTCAAAATAGAGTCTACTTCCTACTAAATCAAAATCTCCATCTAAATCAAGATCGACTAAATCAAAATCTGCAAATTGATCAGTAAATGTAGAACCTTGAATACCAAATGTATTGAGACCAATGGGTGCGAAATCTTGCGCTTGAGTTAAGCCAACAGCTAGCCCTAGCACTAATACAAGTGAACCTAAAGTCTTGCGAAGTCTTGCAGAACCCATAACAAACTTAAGCTCGTCAATAAGTTTCTGGATCTTTGATTTTAATCCTACAATTTGGGTGGTAAGGGCACCTTTTGTTTTAGCAAGAAGCTTGTTTGTTTGCTTTACTAAGTGCTTGAGTTGGCGTTGTTTCCTTGAGTGACGAATCATGTTATGAGTGTTGCCAAGCAATTTAGTTTGATTTTTTCTTTTTCCAAAATGTAGTTTCAGGCAGCATTAAACTCTCCTTATGAAGCGGCTTAATAGTGTTCAAGATATTGGGCCTAACTTTATCTTTTAGTACGTGAACGTCGTAAATCTCATCTAATGAAGTGTCGTATACAATGCTTCCATACTTGCTCTTTGTAGGAAGGTGAACCACTAATACTCCACTAACGTTGTTCTTGATGTTTGGTATGATTTTTTTGAAAGTAGTTGAATTCTCTCTGAGCTTGGACATCCCTATGAAAAGGAAATCATTGTAATAAGACATACCCCTTGCAAAAGCTCCAGTTTCTAATATCACCTCCTTCTCCCCTGTCTCCGTATTTATTTTTATTAGTTGACCATTAGCCGATTGAAGTAAGTATAATTCCCCGTTGATGAGAGTTGGTGAGTGTGGCATCGCTAATCCATCAGCGATGACTTTGTTGGTCTCAACGTCTATAACGATACCTGAATTTTCAATTCCTTCTCTCCAGCTTTTGGGTGTATTGCCTCTATTAAACGCTGTGACGTATTTGGGCTTGTCGTTTTGCATAGCCATACCATTTAAATGGCATCTATCCTCTGGAGCTATTTTATCTATAAAATGAGGTTGCCAAACTGGAGTAAAATTGTACTCCCCATCAACTCTGACTATGCAAGAGAAAAGTGTGTTAACGGCATAAATCTGATCGTCTTCACCGAAGTGAACGTCATGGACATCTACAGTTCCTGTATAGTATGTAATTCTGGGGACGTAGAGTGAATCGTATTTGTTTGGGGATTTTGGGTAGTATGCCGCAAGGTCTTTTGAATTCTTAAATACTATCACCTCATCTCTACAAGCAATTGCAAGCTTATCCTTTTCATAATCTTCCGCAATACCCATTGCCTTCTCAAAATTTCTAGGGAGTTGAGTTAAAGACTTCCCATCCTGTGAAGAAATGAAAACCAACTTTCCAGCTTGGTATGTAGAAATAGCAATACTGCAACCTAGCTGATTTAGAAGTTCTGGTAGTTGTGGAGTGTACTTCGATTGAAATGGTGAATGAGGATTATTCATAGTTTAGTTTGGCTTAAGGTGAAAGTTAAACATATCGAAGAGAGCATCCATATTTTCAGAGTCTAGTAACACTAGATAGACAAACAATAAAATCCCAGTAGTCAGTAATACTGAAGTAACTATATGGAAGATGGCGTTTCTGAATGACCTGAATAATCCATACTCATAAATATTCAAATAAAGTTGAGTTGTTATTAGCAGTACAAAGGCTGGAAGGGTATAGATTTGGCTTATTTTAAAATAGGTTTCTATGATTAAACAAAACAATTCGTAGAACTCAATTTGGGCAATAATGTAGATCGATAAGATGAAATTTCCTGCTAAATTGGGCATCTTCTTCCTCAACATAATCCACGATACAATTGAGAAAGGGATTGCGAAGAACATCAGTCTGTAGGATATCGAACTATTGACTCCATCGAAGTCCAAATCGCTCGTAGTGTCGATTAAATACTCAGCTGCAACACAAATAAAGAATGCAAAAAGTAGGTACTTAAATGGAGGAGTATAAGGCTGCGTTTTCCCACTTGTATAGTCGTACACAACTGTTCCAGGCCGCCTAACCAGTTGAAGAAAGGTGTGAAACAGTCCCCTTTCAGATTCAACGACAGATTCAACTGCTTCACCTACAATGCGCTTAGCTGTGATACTGTCTTTGTGGTGCTTTTGGCCACATTTACTACACCAAGGGCCAGAGAGATTGGCCCCGCAATTTTTGCATTTATAAGCCATCTACATGTAGTAGTGAATCGAAAAATTGAAACACCTATTGTAAAATCCGCTTATTGCAGTATCTATTGTTGTGCCAACTTCATCAGATATTGTAATCTCGTTAGGCATGGTAGAAACAAATCCATGAATATACCTTACTGAAAAGGCCAAACCGTTATCAGGATCTTGGAACATCGCTCCCAACATCCCACCAACATCGTAGCTTCTGTAATTCAAGAAATCTTCACCAAAAAGATCAACTTGACTACCATCAGTTGATTTGGATATTGCACTAAACAAGTAAGCTCCCTCTATACCAGCAAGAAATGAAAATGAATCATCTAAGGCATAGCTCAAGTACAAAGGCAAGCAAATGTTTTTGTATTTATGAGTCAAATCAGTTTCTGTACTTCTAAATCCCTTCATAGAGTAGAACATTTCTGAATGAAAGCTGATGTTTTCAGTCAAATCAATCATCAAAGCAACACCTAAATTAAACCCTAAAGTCGCATCATATCTAGTAACACCATTTAAATCGACCTCTTCACCAGCTATGGATACATCATCAAACCCACTTCTAACATTTTCTATGTATGCGCTATTAAATCCTGTAATAACGCCAAACCTAGTTGTGTTTTGGGCTTTAAAAGACTCTAAACAAAATAAGCTCAAGGCTGCGGCTAGTAAAAATCTCATAATAGAAGTTTTGGATTCCTAAAATACTCAATTCCTGCCTATTTTTGTTTATGCTAAAGAAAATTGTAACCCTCAGTTACTTAACCATTTTCACTCTTTTTACTCAAGCCCAAACCCCATGCATAGACGGTATGGCAGGTGGATTCCCATGCCAAAACATGGACCTCCTTTCCTTTGTTGAAGGGGCGGATATAGGCGGTGGTGACATGAATGATATTTGGGGTTGGGTCAATCCAACAGATGGAACTGAATACGTAATCATTGGAAGGACCAACGGAACAGCATTCATAAATATTAGCGACCCATTAAATCCAGTTTACGTGGCTAACCTACCTACGGCAACATACAGTTCTATGTGGCGAGACATCAAAGTCTACAACAACCACGCATTCATTGTTGCAGAAGCGAGCGACCACGGAATGCAAGTTTTAGATCTAATGCAACTCGGAGAAATTACAGCTCCACCGTTAACCCTAGAACCGGATTATCTTTACACGGGATTTGGCAATGCACACAACATAGTGATTAACGAAAGCACAGCAAGAGCTTACGGAGTTGGAACTAGCACATTCGATGGAGGGTTGCACATTTTAGATATAAGCAATCCCACAAACCCACAGTTAATTGGTGACTTTCCCAACGACGGCTATACACACGACGCCCAAGTTGTGTCATACGAAGGACCTGATACAAATTTTGGAGGAAAGGAAATAGCTTTTTGCTGTAATGAAAATACAGTTACAATTGTAGATGTCACTGATGCAAGTGATTGCACACTTATAGGTTCTTCAAGCTATGATGGGGTTAACTACACTCACCAAGGTTGGCTTACAGAAGATTACAAATATTTCATTTGCAACGACGAGCTTGACGAACAGAATTTAGGAATAAACACTACTACTTTTATTTGGGATGTTACCGATTTAAGTGAACCTGAATTGATCGGTACCTTCGTTTCTGACGTTGAAGCTATTGACCACAATTTATACGTTCACGAAGGACTCATATATCAATCAAACTACAGGGCTGGACTTAGAGTTTTAGGAACAGAAAACATAGCTGAAGGGGAGTTAGAAGAAATGGGGTATTTCGACGTTTACCCACAGAGCAACTCAGCCCAATTCAGCGGAACATGGTCTAACTATCCATATTTCCCCTCAGGAGTAATTGCTGTTTCACACATTGAAGAAGGCCTATTCCTATTAAAACTAGTTGACGAATTCTGGGATCTAGGATGCACTGATTCTGAAGCTTGCAATTACGATCCAGAAGCTACTGTTGAGGATGGTTCGTGTGTTGGATATAACGAATGTGGAGGTTGCGAGGGAGACGAACTCTTCTGCTACGGTTGTACCGATGACACTATGTGCAATTACGATGAAGAGGCAACGATTGATGATGGTTCATGCATTGAATTCAATGAGTGTGGAGGGTGTGAAGGAGAAGAACTATTTTGCTTCGGATGCACTGACTCAGAATCTTGCAACTACGATGAAGAAGCTACAATAGACGATGGATCGTGCTTTATAATCGAAGCGGCAGAACCGCAGACTCTCACCCAAAATATCGAACCAGTCACATTCACAAACGAACCATCATCTTATTGGTTTGAAACCGAGACTTCGCCTGAGGAAATTCACATTGGCGAGTCGTACACTATGTTGTTTTCAACTGATCCACAATCGATTTGGGTTTCTAACTCAAATGGAGAGTTTGAGGTCATTGGGGGAAAGGAAGAGCCTGATTACAACAACGGTCAATACCACGACAACAACTCCTATTGGATGATTTTCGACGTCTACGAAGAGGTACTTTTCGAGTCTGTTGAAGTTTATTCAGAACAAGGTGGAATACAAGAAATTGAAATCTTAAATCCAGATGGATCATTAGCTTCATCTGCAAGCCAATTCCTTACTGCTGGATTAAATGTATTTGAACTTGGCGTTGTGCTAACTCCAGGTGAGGGATATGAAATTAGATCAGGGACAAATGAACCCTATCTATGGCGCGATGACTCTGGATCTCAAGTCAGTTTCCCATACAATATAGGTTCTTTGGCAAGCATTACAAGCACAACAATAACTAGTGAGAATCAGTACAATTATTACTACTTCTACTATAATTGGAAGATGTCGTCTAATGACCCTTGCTTGAGTGATCGAACAGAATTTAATGTTGTTATTGACAATCAACAAAGTGTAAATCTTTTCGAGACACCAGAAAGGAAAATTGTAAAGATTATTGACCTATTAGGAAGAGAAGTACACGAAGCAAGAAACCAAATAGTAATTATTTACTATTCTGATAATTCTTTTGAGAAGAAGATACTTTCTTTTGAATAGGTTTTAAATTCATGGAACTTATTACCGATACCGATAAAATTCTTGTTTTTTAGTTTACAATTGTATTGATTAGAGGAAACTGTAATAGTATTAATTAAAAATATTTGAAGTTTCAAATTTTACTCTTTCCGAGAAATCAGTAATATCTTTTTCTCAATACATTAAATGAATTTTTTCTTTTTCTCTCCATTTGGCCTTCCATTGAGAATCTACAAAGAAAATCTTCAAATCTGCTTGCCATTGAGAATCCACGAAATACACCTTTTTATCTGCTTGCCATTGAGAATCTGTGAAAAACCATCTTCCCTCATTTCCATTTGACTGCCATTGAGAATCAACTTTATATACAGTCAAGTCTGCCTGCCATTCAGATTCTACCACAAACACCTTTACGTCTGCCTGCCATTGAGAATCTACTGAGAATACCTTTTGGGCATATGACGATGTTGTTACGACAAGGAGAAGGAATATGATTAATCTTGATTTCATTTGACTATACGCTTTTTTAATTTATATAACATCAAGGAAATAATAAAACTGGTGTTGATTGCATTATACCAAAGCACCCGTGAGCCCCATTTATATTTGAATATACAGAGAAACTTCCCCCATAAAAAAAACCTGTTAAATCTGCAGCTTCAAGATCATAAAAAAATTTATACATAGATTTTGAAATACTATGGACAAGCAATGTATAATGATATGGAACACCATCATCTAATGTATTAAGTGTTCTAAAATGAAAAGTATAATTTCCACCTTCGAAGCAGGCATCATCAAAGAATAATGCATCTTCCAAAACATCACCACCAAACTTTCTCCGAATCATATTAACGTCATCCGATTTCAAACTTTTCATTTTTGGTGAATCAGCATATAAAGTGTCAATATGTAAAATTAATTGTAACATATATGCTTCATCATTAGACGATGGATCATTAAGTTCTAATACTATCTCATCAAAATAATCTAAGTCATTATCGTAAGTTCGTGAAGACATATAATACCCTGAAATTTGAGATTTTTCTGGAACAACAGATGAACTAGATATCATGTCAAACGCTGGAGACTCAATACTCAAAAAAACAGAATCTCCCGGAAGTAAACTACCTATATACTTGGTATCAAGCCAAATACTTGCTGTATCATCTAACATTTCCCCACACGAAGTAGTTGTGCTTTGAGAAGTTGAGACTTCAGCACAAAAATCTAGAAATTCATTTGAGTATTGATTATATGGATCAAAAGATCTTGAAAAAAAGAATAGTGAAGAATCTCTATTAACAGGCAAATAGTATGAAACGCATTTAAAATCATCCTCCATAACATTAATTTCATATGGATTAAACCAAGTGCAAGATGATAAAAAACAAGCGACGAATAATATGTACATCCAACTTCTTAATTCCATTTTAGTGATATTGTTAAATTAGGTAAAATGGGAATTAGGCCAACTTCTTCAATGGTTTGATTGCCATCTTGATCATTTCTCACTATCGCGGAATAGGGGTTAATCTTGTTAGTGATGTTGTAAGCACCCAGTTGAATACTATAAATGCCATAACTAACATACTTATACCATGAGACAGCAAAATCTAATCTATGAATATCTCCTAGTCTATAACTATTTCTATTGAGTGGCTGAGTATATGCCACCCATTGAGAATAACTACCCCCAAGCGGGGTAGTAAATCCTACAGGAACTAGTTGATTTTGAATGTTGAGCATTCGGCCAGTAGAATAGGTATATAGAGTGGAAACACTTATTTGTTCACTAATGTCATAGCTTAATGCCAGTGAACCATTATGCCTTATGTCAAATGCGAATGGAAAAGCATTGCCGGAATTTAAATCGTCAAAACGCCTTGAACTCTTTCCGTATGCATATGATAAGTTATAACTTAACTTTCTGAAGTGACTTTTTAGAGAAAATTCTATTCCCACAACAGAACCCAGGCCTTCAGCCGAGATTCCATTTTCGACTATCTGAGAGGTATTATTATTGAAGTCAACATTTTCTGAAAATTCTAAAAGACCAGACATACCTATTAAATATGAATCTAAAAAAACTGAAGTCTTTTTATTATTGTAGTGAAATTTTATACCTGTTGTCCAAGATCTTTCTACAGGTAACGAAGCGTTTGGTGCAACCCATAACTCTGGAATAAAACCAAACGAATTCAGTGAAACCAAATGTATATTTTGAGAAGACGATAAAGAATAAAAATTTAGACCTAATTTATCTGTAATGTGCGAAGTAAAAAGAAATCTTGGATTAAAATGCACCTCTTTTTTGCCTGCATACTTAAACATACTAGTTCTACAGCCTAAGTTGTATGATGAGTTTTGTAAAAAATCCCCTGAATGCTCAACAAAAAGTGTGAAAGTTTCAACATCCTTATTGCCAATGAAATCTTGCTCATTCATTACTGGATCATCCTCCCAATACTCATAAGAATCAGGTGTCACTTCGGTGGTTTTATATTGAAATCCAAATTGAATTAAGCGCTCATTTCCAAATGTTTTATCAAGCATTACAGTTGAAATTATATTATCTATTGTATTATCAAAATCAGTGACTGAATTACGCCAAATTCTATTCCCTTGATCAACATCCCAAAAATGAATTCTGTTATTCGAGTATAGTCCAGAATTATACCTGGTTGCCATGATGTCTGCATAAATTATTACATCATTATCTGTAAAATAATGCCATTTAAATGCAATAGCTTCATTATGCCAATCCATTTTATTTGAATACCTTCTTTCTTCACTTAAAAAAGAAATATCATAATCTACCCCGTCATAACTTTTAAGATAAAGAAGTCCAAACTTATGATTATTAAATAATCTAGAAACTTTTAATGAAGCATCATTAAAACTATATACAGGAGAAACAATTTTATTTGGATTTTTTGATTGTGACGCTGCATCAATTAAACCCTGAATTAAAAATAAATTTGAATTACGAAGTCCTAACTGTACAAAGGTATTTTGATCACTAAAAATAGTTTGAACTTGAGTAGAAATAAATGAAGACTTAATACTACCTGAATTTATTCCTTCTTTGGAAAATTCTTCGCTTAAATTTATTTCAATCGCTGAGCCTAATGTCCCTCCGTATTTTAAGGGCTTGTAGCCATTGTACAAGTTCACTTCTTCAATGCAATCCGTTTGAAACATAGATAGCAGACCAAACAAATGGCTAGATCCTACTATCGGCACCCCATCAACATAGGTAGTGCTTTGATCGTAATTGCCACCTCGGATAATAAGACCCTTTTGGCCTTCAGTGTTAGACTGAACTCCAGGTTGCGTTTTCAAAGTGCTAAAAATATCTGAAACACCTGCCGCTGACGGAATCTGATTAATTTCTAAAGTACTTATTTGATTGATTGTCTTTGAATTTTCATATTTACTTCCCTCCTCCTCAATAACCACTTGACCTAAATCATGACTAATTTTAGGAAGCACAAAAATCCTTTCGACATTACTAGTTAAATAAAAAAACTCTTCGTGATTATTAAAACCTATTGCAGAAATCTTCAAATTCAAACTATCAGCGTATTCTATGTGAAATACTCCATTTTTTCCAGAAGAAATGACTGAATTATTATATTGGATTACTGCATTTGGTATTGGCATATAATCCTCTCCTATCACCTTTCCCGTAAAGGTGTAAGTTATTTGAGACAACAAACCTTGGTAGCAAAAAACTAGCAATAAAAAAGTAGATATTTTTATTGAATTCTTCAATTTGAGATGAATATTTTTTTAGGTTTAGACATTGGGGAGTATTTAATAATGAAAATTCCATTGAGTTTTTGGATTTGCTCCACATGTCCTTCATATACAACACGACCATACAGATCGTAAATCAAGCACTCTGAACCTTGTATAAAAACATCTTCTTCAACTGAAGTAATGCCAGAGCTATTTAAGGAATAAAACCAAAGCATACTGTTTGTGATAGCAGAAAGTGCACAATCATTGTGGTTTGCATCTCCAACGTTGTAAGCAATTATATCCTCTGCTCCATTCTCAATCATCCAACTAGATGCTGATAGCGCATTCTGGTAAAATACCTCTTCGTCTTGAGTACAATATCTCATATGAACTGGCATAGTAGGAACCCAGTTATAAACATCATTGTCTGATGCATGTTGCATTATAATATGATCAGGATTAGAAAGGACCTCTTGAATAAGATTCTCAGGAAATAAGTCTATTAACTCCTCGGGACACTCTGCATTGATTTCTTCAGCAGAGTGAAATCCATCTAGCATGGATTCAATAATAGAAGCGTATGGTTCGTTACATATTTCCGAAAATTCCTCATATATATTTCCATAAACAGAGTTCCAGCCCTTGAGTATGTAAAATAAATATGCTGGATTACTATACGATATTTCTTGAAAAGTCATTGGTAATTGCACTCCACTCATGTCATAAGGCCCACTAAGCGGAGCTACAGCTATAAGGTTAAGATCTTCCTCAATTGATTCTGGCATGTCATTCATAGCCATTGCCATTGCAACATGTCCTCCTTGAGAATATCCAGTGATAAACAAGTTTCCATTAGTATGTATTTCAAATTCAGAAAATGAATCAACAAATGCTTTGACTAAATTCCAACCACACTCACTTTCACTTTGAGCATGGCAATATGGGTGCATGATTTGGCTTTCGCCCAACCCAACATAATCAGGCATCAAAACAATAAAACCAAGTGATGACAGAAGATATCCCATATTGGTAATTTCATCATTAAAAGATGGAACACTTGTCCTAACAAAAGTTGTTCCATGGTTAAAGACCACAATAGGGAACTCATCTTGGGGATTTGAACTAAGGGGGGTGAAAATAGCACCCGAAACATTAATTTGACTACCCTGGAAAGGCATTTCGTAAGACGCCCTATACATCCTAACATCGTGTGTAAATAGCTCGGCAAGCAAAGGCTCAATTTCTAATTCTTCTATTGCATGATCATAAATTTGACCTTCTAAAAAAACATTCAGAAATTGAAATTCTTGCGATCTACATAGTATAGAAGTAAAGAAAAATAAAATAACTAAAGTGACAAGTCTTACAATTGATACCAACGAAAATTTCCTTAATGTACATTTAGATTTCTCTAGAGTATTATTAGCTTTATTTAAAGCTTTATTTATGTAATTCTTGTCCAAAGCAAATTATAGATAAGGTTAAAATAATTTTAAAAGTGTAATTAGCATGTAAGGATGATTCCTAAACTTAAAAAAGCATAGCAAATCTAAGGAAATCATTAAGTAGTTTTGTATGATGCACTATTATACACTCATAACTGGAGCTAGCAATGGAATTGGCCTTGAAATGGCAGACTATTGTGCATCAAAAGGAATGAATATTTTAATGATTTCTCTTCCGAACGAAAATCTAGAAGAAAAAGCAATAAATATTTCTGAAAAGTATAAGATTAATACCTCAACCTTCGAATGTGATTTAACTGATGTCTCAGAAATAGACAGGTTAAAAGAATGGGTATTAGACAAAGGATTCGAAGTGAACTTTTTAATAAATAATGCAGGATTTGGTGGCACCATTCCTTTTGAGGACATGAGTGGAGGGCTTATTGATAATATGATAGGTTTAAATATTACGGCAGGAACTCATTTAACAAACAGGTTTATACCCATTTTAAAGAAAAATGCTCCATCTAATATTCTGAATGTTAGTAGCCTTATTTCAAACCAAGTTGCTCCTTACAAAGCATTGTACACTGCTACAAAAACATTTGTAATTAACCTCAGTGTTAGCTTGGCATACGAGTTAAAAAAAGATGGAA
>MDTD01046552.1_pt1 | contig 14489 bp, 14 predicted proteins | sample 811221 | NCBI WGS metagenome assembly MDTD01 (sample SAMN05326646, study PRJNA326480) | marine metagenome | isolation source: seawater | place: Pacific Ocean: South West | collected 2011
AGATCTCTCGGGTTGGGGTGCGGATATCTTGGTAATACTAAAATACCGGATCAAGAGGCAATAACAACAATTAAATATGCTGTAGATTTAGGAATTAATTTTATAGATACCTCACCTGAATATGGGCTAAGTGAACAAAGAGTGGGATTTGGTTTATCCAATGGGTTAAGAGATAAAGTATACCTACAAACTAAAGTGGGGTCTCATCCAAAATACTTAAGGGATTTTTCTAAAAAAGCTACAATATGGAGCTTAGAGAACAGTTTTAAACTTCTTAAAACGGATTATTTAGATTCTGTATTAATTCATGGCCCTAGGTATGATATTGAGACACCTTTAAGAGATTGTTTGGATATTTTAATTGATTGGAAGTCGAAGGGAAGAATAGGTCATATTGGAATCGGGATAAGGCAACATGAATTTCATCGTCGAGCTATTGAAACTGGAGAGATTGATATAGTGCTTTCTTTTCTAGATTACACATTACTTTCACAATCTTTAGAAAAAACTACGATACCTCTAGCACTCAAAGAAGACGTTGGAATAATACTAGCTGGACCATTAAGTGGCTCTCTTTTGGCAGGACCAGAACCTAAGATCAATGAGTCAACAAATAACCCAAATGTTAAACTTCCTCCGTCTTTAATTGGGGGGCCTACCGATCCAAAAATTTTTCCAAAAGCTCACAAAGTTTGGAAATGGTGTAAAAATGAAGGAATAAATATTAGAGATTTAGCTATTCAATTTGTTTTAAATGCTCCAGTTGAAGGAAATGGGATCGTGCTTACTGGTCCATCAAATAAAAAAGAGTTTGATGAAGTGTACAAAAGTGCTACTAAAATACTATCAAAAAAAATATTTAAAAAATTTAAAAAAGAATTTATTGTGTGAATAATTAAGTTTATAACAAATTTATTGTGTGAATTTAAATTGTGGCGGTTTAATTATTTTTGTTAGTATAAATGTTATGAAAAATAAATTTTTATCGAACCATAAAACAAAGGTTTATAAAAACTATGAAAGAGTATTACCTTTTTTTAAAAATTTAATTTTTGATACTAATAATGTGTCAAGCGATTATTGGTCTCAGGAAATTAATGGATTTGAATATATTTTTGAAGCTAGCCCATCAATAATAAATAATTTAAGACACCATTGTTATCATATTACAGGCGAATTTCCTTATGGCTATAGAGAGCATCATAATTATAACGTCCCAAAATTTAAATCTAAATTAGAACTATTAAACTCTATTTTAAAAAAAGATATTTTAGTGCCAGAACCTAAAATCTTAGGTGGCTTTGGCCACAATATTAATGGGAAATTAATAAATAAAGATACTTTAAAATATTACGAATCGTTGATTGTACTCGAAAAAAATGGAATATTTAATGAAATAAAAAAAATAAAAGCTCCCGTAATATGCGAAATTGGTGCTGGCTGGGGAGGTTTTACGCATTGTCTCTCTGAAACAGTTAATGACTCAAAATTTATTATAGTAGATTTAGCTGAGACTTTGATATTCTCCTACCTTTATTTGTCAGAATTATACCCAAATAAACAAGTTAAATTGTATAATTATGAAGCGAACTCAGTTCGTGACTGTGATTTTTTATTGGTGCCTAGCAGTAAGTTTAATAATATTAATGATGAAATTGATTTAACTGTGAATTTGTGTTCTTTTCAAGAAATGACATCACCGCAGGTGGAAGATTATATAAAAAAATTAAGTTATCAAAATTCTAAATTTATATATTCTCTTAATAGAAATTTAAATAAGAATAACTCACTTTTGAAAAGACCAGTTAGCGAAATAATTTCTGATTATTACGAAATCAATTTCATTAAGTTACTTAATATTTCATATACAGATATTAATGCACAAAATAACAACATGAGTTTTAAAAAGATGGTCAAAAAAAAATTAAAAAAAATCTTAAAAAAGACTACGGAAAAAAGTAATTATTCTTATCAACATATTATTGGAAAAATTAGCAACCCAAAAATAATTTAAAATTACTTCCTTAATTTTAAAAATTGCATTAAATCCACTACCATCGATGCCCTGTGCCTGACTAAGAAAATTACAGAGACATAAAAACTAAAAATAATATTTAATGGAAAATTCCAAGACTTTCGCAGTAAAAGAACTTTAACTATATTTATAAACATTAAAAAAGTTGGGAAGTTTTTCAATAAGAAACTAACATTTCCATTATTTTTAACATATCTTTTTTTGAAATGAATATATTTATCTGACCATTTATTAAATTTAATTTCATCTTCCCTGAAATACCTTCTATTCCTTAATGGATCTTTGACTCTGTGTATAGAACCATAATTACATATTTGAGTGATAAGTAAATAATCAGGATTTAGAACTTTTTCAGAAAATATAGTGGTCTTCTTTAATTCGTTAGTTTTAAAAATTCCATAAACCATATCTCCGCTTCCTTTGATAATTAATGGCATAATTAATTTTCTAAATAATTTAAATTTACCCCTTAATTCAAACCCTATTTTTTTATTTTTTTCGAATACGTTATTTTCTTTATCAATTTTATTTATATTTGTGAAGACAAGGGATAAGTTTTTATTATTTTCAAACTCACCCATAAGGACTTTAAAATAATTTATGTCGTAAATATCATGAGCTCCAACCCAAGAAAAGTAATCTCCAGAACAAGAATCAAAAGCTTTATTATAATTAGCAATCATTCCTAGATTTTTTTTATTCTTAATTAATCTTATTCGACTATCTTTGATTGAATATTTTTTTAGTATTTCATAGGTTCCATCATTGGAACAATTATCAACTATTACTAGTTCATAAAAATTAAATGATTGCAATAAAATGGAGTCTAATGTCTCTTCAATATAATTAATTTCATTATATATTGGCAAACCTATGCTTAACTTAGCATCCATATTTAATTTAAATTATTTCTATTTTAGGTAAAGGAATAATTAATTTTCCACCTTTATCCCTAAATTCGCTTAACTGATCAATAATCTCGTCTTTAAAATTCCAAGCAAATAATATTAAGAAATCAGGATTATGTTGATCTATTCTTTCAGGATGTACAATTTCGATACCAGTCCCAGGGATTACTAATCCTTGTTTTAAATGACTTCTGTCAGCAACAAAGTCTAAATTTGTATTATTTAAATTTAAAAAATTCATCAGTGTAGTTGCCTTTGCAGGGGCCCCATAACCAGCAATACTTTTTCCTTCTTTTTTTAGACTACTAATAACTTTATTCAATTCAATTTTGATATTTAAAGATTTTTTGGCGAATTCATCTGCCTTTTCTTTTGATCCTATTTTATTCTCTTTCTCCCATTGAATTAAATTAGCAACTGATTTATCTTGAGGGATATTATTGCTCTTACTAGCCAAAACTCTAAGTTGACCGTGATGCAATGGAAGCCTTTCAACAAATTTAATTTCAAAGCCAAAGTCTTCAAACATTTTAACTATAGGATGTAAATGCCAATAAGATACATGTTCGTGATAAATCGTATCAAAAGCGATTTGATCATATATATCTGCAAGATAATGAGCTTCAAGAAAAAGCACTCCATTTTCATCAATTAAATTACTTACACCTTTCATGAAGTTTGAAAGATCTTGCAGATGAGGAAATGTATTAGTTAAAGTGATTACTTTTGCCTTGCCATATTTTGATAATATTTCATTTGAAGTTTTTTCATTAAAATAACCTGTAAATGTTTCAACACCTTTTTCTTTAGCTAATTTTGAAAGGTTTTCAGCAGGATCAACCCCTAAGACTCTTTTGCCTTTTTCTAAAAATCCAGAAAGGAGGGTTCCATCATTTGAACCAACATCTATACATAATTCGTTTTCTTTAACATCAATAAAATTACAAATAAAATTAGATATACTTTTTAAATGTTTTTCTAAAGTTGATGAAACGGAAGATATATAAAGATAATTTTTAAACATTTCAGATGGCTCAATGAAATTAATAAGCTGAACGTGACCTGAATTAATACATCTACCTATCTTTAAAGGATATGATTTGACTTGATCATCTTTACTAATTAATCCATTTGCCAAGGGAGATTCACCAAGGTCTAAGATTTCCTCAACAACACTATCATCATTTGGTAAGATTGATTCATATATTTCTTTCATTTAATTTCCTCTCATTGAGACAGTAATATTCTTGAACCATTAGGATTATATTTTATGTCAATATTACTATAATTATTTAAACTATTTACCAAATTAATCTTTTTTGACTCATCTGCAACTATTAATAGAAATCCGCCGCCACCTGCTCCACTAAGCTTTCCTCCGTCAGCACCAAGGAATTTACATTTTTCGTATAAATTCATAATTTCGTTATTTGAGATTTTAGATGCTAGTTTAATTTTATTTTTCCAACCTTTATCAAGCAATTTTCCAATATCACTAGAATCAAAATCATCATTTATTAAATCCCAAAAATCATAAGAAAGCTTCTTAATAGACTTAATGCTTTTGTAGTTTTTTGGAATATTTTTTTCTTGTTCTTCAAGAATATCTGATGAATTTCTTTGAATGGAAGTCCATACTAAAATTAATTTGTTAAATATTTTATGAATTATTTTTTCAGAATTTTGATTTAAATTTTTTATATTTACTGATCCGTCCTTTAAAATTTTAAAGAAATTAAAACCTCCATAAACTGCAGCAAGCTGATCTTGGATGCCAATTGGTTTTTTTAGAACATTTATTTCAACTTCAACAGATGCCTCAAAGAGTTCTTTACGATTTATATCCTTACCTTCCAATTCAAATAGTGCTTTCAATAACCCAACACAAAATGAACTTGAAGACCCTAGTCCTGATTTTTCAGGTAAATCAGCTATAGTACTAATGTACAATGGATAATTAATTCCAACTAATTTAATACATTCTCTAGCAATATCATTATTGATATCCTCAACATTATTTTTAATTTCAGAAGATGAATAATTTATCCTATATTTTTCATTGAATATATCGCTATGCCTTTTAACGGTTACTTTAATTTCCTTATCAATTGTTGAACTAATTACAGCACCTTCATAAACAGAAAAAAAGTCATGAAAGTCTGACCCTCCCCCCGCAAAACTTATTCTTAAAGGGGTAGAGGTAACTACAAATTGTTTTTTATCGATCGACATTTACTTCCATTTTAATTGATCATCAACCAGTTTACTCTCAATGAGCTCAGACAATTTTCTCAATCTAACAAATTTTCCTGATTCAAAATCTTGGTATTTAAATCCAAACTCAATTAATTTTTTATATAAATCTTTTACTCCAAATTTGGGTGTATACTCAAATTTAAAATTTGGAAAATAATTTTTAAATTTTTTAAACGATGCTTTATATGATCTGCTATCCACTTCAATATCATTAAGTATTTCAACTTCAGTTCCACTAATTTCATTTTTAACAATATAAGCTAGATCTCTTACCTTAATATTCAATTCATCCCAACCGTTATTAAATATTTGTCCACTTACTTTTTCCAGATCTTCTTCTGCAACCATAATAAAAGATCTACAAACATCATCAACATGCACTACTGGCCTCCAAGGTTCGCCATCACCTTTTATAATTATCTTTTTATTTGTAAGTGCAGATCCAACAAAGTCGTTAGTTACAGTATCGAATCTCATATATTTTGAATAACCATAAACAGTCCCATTTCTTAATGATGTTACAGAAAAATTATTATCTGATAATTCCATAATTCCTTGTTCTGCTAAAACCTTACTTTTTGCATAATCAGTGTTTGGATCAACTGGAGTATCTTCATTCACTTCATCTGTTTTTGCATTTCCATACATAATGCAACTTGAAGAAAAAATAAATCTTTCAACGCCAGCCTTTTTTGCCATTTCAGCCATTTTTACTGTTGCATTATTATTAATATCATCTGTCCAACTAGAATTTAGGTTGCCTATTGGGTCGTTACTTAATGCTGCAAGATGAATAACTGTTTTCACATTTTCAAAATCTTTGATTTTAAGGTCTCTTATATCTTTTTTTACAGCATGAATATTGTCAGAAATTGAATTTATTTTAAAACTACAATCTTCGAAATAATTATTATCTAAAACTTTAATTTTTTTTGGTTTTTCAAGAAGCATATCGGAAAGTCTGGAACCTATATATCCTTTGCTCCCTGTTACAATATAGTCGAACATCAATTATCTAATAAAGTTTTTATAACATCATCCAATCTATCATTTTCCCCTACTAAAAATTGCTTGCATCCAGCACTTTTAGCAGCCTCCATATCTCTTTGATCGTCACCAATAAAATATGTTCTAGACAAGTTAATATCATGATCGTATTGAGCATTAAATATCATTCCAGGCTTTGGCTTCCTGCAATCACATCCATCATTCCAATTACATTTGCATATATATATTGACTCAATTTGAGCTCCAATTTTTTTCACATCTTTGATCATGTTTGAATGTATTTTAGCAAGATTTTTTTCAGACATCATTCCTCTTGAGATACCCGGCTGATTAGAAATTATAATCACTTTATACCCTTTATCTTTTAATAATTTTAAAGCTTCCAATGATCCTTTGCGCCATTCCCATTCACTCCATTTAGTTACATATTTTGCTTTTGGCATTTTTTTATTTAAAACACCATCTCTATCTAGAAATATATACTTATCATTATTAAAATATTTTTCTGTGATTGGCAGCCTATCTAAACTACCAATGCTGTAATATTTATGATTAGTTAAAAAACAATTAATTTGATTATTTTTTATTAATTCAGGGAACAATGCTGTTTCGAAATCTTGAATTTTATTTTTAAGCAAACTGACTATATTTTTTCTAAGAATCATAAATCCAACATTTACGCCATTTAAATTACTTTCAGTTCTTGATTTATCGTATTTTAGGAGATTATTATCTTTAAACAATATATTATTTTTAGACATTAAATATTTATTTTTGTAGACAGTAATTTGGGCACTTTTACCATAATTATAAAAATTTTCTTTCATAGCATTTAAATCAAGTGGAATGAAATTGTCACAATACATTAATAAAAATTCATTATTCAATATATCAATGCAATTAAATATCCTTTCACTTGTTTGTGCATTGGAATCAAGCTTGGAAAAGATAACTTTTAATCCAAATTTTGAACCATTACCAACATGACTTTCAATAATCTCGCTTTTATATCCAGAAAGTATAATTACATTTTTAATTTTTTCTGAAGCAAGATAATTTAATAAATAATCTATGAAAGGCTTTCCATTAATTTTAATCATTGGCTTTGGGATTTTATTTGTAAAGGGTTTTAATCTTGTACCTAAACCTCCTGCCAAAATTACAGCCTGATTTAAATTATTTTGACTCATTTATTTAAGATAGTTTGAAATTAAATGACAAATAATCATATGCATATTTTCAACTAATTCGTAGTTATTTGATGAGGTTTGAATTAAATTCGAAATATCTACTTTTTTATTTAATTCGCCTCCATCGAAGCCTAGTAGGCCTACTGTAAAGATTTTATTTTCTTTGCAATAATCAACTGCATCAATTAAATTTTTAGAATTTCCACTAGCCGATATTGCAATAAACAAATCTCCTTCACTAGATAATGACTCAATAGGAAATCTAAAAATTTCTGAATAATCAATATCATTTGAAATCGCTGTTAATAATGGGACATTGTCAGAAAGAGATATTGCTTTTATTAAATTTTTATTTTTGTCCAATGTTGCTTTCATCAAGTCATTAACAAAATGAGATGCAGTACTTGAACTGCCACCATTGCCAGCTACAAAGATTGTATTATTATTTTTTCTAGCTTCTTCAATTTTTTGGGCTATTTTCTCAACTGATTTTAAATTTATGCTAGAAATAGCATCTTTATTTTCTACTATATTTTTAACTAATTCTTCAAATTTCATTTTTAAAAATTATTTAATTTAAGCATCAATTATATCTTTAATTTTTTTATTAACATCTTTTTTGTATTTTGTTCCTACTAATGAGTTAATAATTTCAAAATTCTTACAATGATTTTTTTTTAAAATAATGGAGTTCGAAATGAAGGAGTCGGTTATAATTGAGTTACTGGAAATAGACACATTATTTTCTAGAGTAGTTGAAATCAAAGTTGAATCATGACCTATTACAGCATATCCATTTGCTTTTACATTTTGTATTTTTGTATTTAACCCAATCAAGATTTTATCTTTTCTTGTATAGTCTTTGAACAAGTTAGAATATGCTCCATTTACAATTTCCTCCATGATTAATGAATTGGCTTCTAAAACCTGTTCTCTTCCTCCAGTATCAACCCACCACCCTTCAAGTTTATGGCCTTTTACTAGCCCATTATTTACTAAATTATATATGGCGTCAGTGATTTCTAATTCGCCTCTTTTAGAAAAACCTATATTGTCTATTTCATTTAATATTCTATTTTTAAAAAAATAAATTCCCGTAACAGCTAAATTTGATTTCGGATATTTAGGTTTTTCTTCAATTCCAATAATTTCATTATTATTATTAATCTGAGCTACACCAAACTTTTTTGGGTCATTAATTTCTTTTAATAACAATAATGCATCTGAATGATTATCTTGGAACTTATTTTTAAAAATTTCCAATTCATCTTTAATAAGATTGTCACCTAAATATAATAAAAAATCATCATTACCAATAAAGCTTTTTGCTGTTTTTACTGCGTGAGCAACCCCTAAAGGTGTTTCTTGAATAATGATATTTACAATTTTTTCTAAATTAAAATTTTTAATGAATTGATCAAAGCTTTCTTTAAAATCCGGTGAAATAACTAGTCCAATCCTGTTTATGCCACTATTTATAATTTTATCTATAACAAAAATTAGGGTGGGTAAATTACAAATTGGGATCAATGGTTTTGGGATTTGGTTGGTTAGGGGATGCATTCTTGTCCCCTTTCCAGCTGCTAATATAATTGCTTTCATTTAAACCTTGCTCAAATAACAATAAGCAGATTATAGTACATAAGAATTAACTAACAAACATTGATTATGAAAATCTATACAACATCTTCTTCTAAAATATTTTGAATTCCTGTACTTGGATTGATTTTAGGACTCCATCCTGTTGCATCAATTAATTTACTATTATCAGAATAAAAATTAATTTCATCATTTCCTGAACGATAAATATCTTTATTAAATTCAAAGTTAAATTTCCTAGAAATAATTTCTTGAATTTTATAGTTACTTGTTGCCATTCCATAACCTACATTGTAATCACCAGAAGGGATGCTGTTTTTTAAACAACTATCAACTGCATTAATTACGTCCTTGCAGTATATATAATCAAGCTTTGAAAAAGGACTAGATAATTTTGGAATAACCCCTTTTTTGTATGAATTAATTAAAAATGGTATTAATGATTTATCTCTTTGATGGAGTCCATACACATAAAAAAGTCTTAAATTTATATAGTTAATATTAAATTTATCACATCTTTTTTTAATTTTTTGGGAAAGAGATATTTTGGCTGAACTAAAATAATCGTAAGGTTTAACTAAATTATTTTCTGAAATTTTACCAGATGGATTTAAATATTCTGCACAAGTTCCTGTATTAATAAATTTTTTAATCTTTGTATTTTTTTCTAAAAAATTAAAGAAGTCTAACGTAATATTTAAATTTTTCTTTGACATTTCAATTGAATAATCAGGAAGACCTTTCCATGCAAAATTAATTACACAATCAGGATCAAATTCTTTAATTTGATTACGGAAGTTGCTTATATTTTCTAGCTCACAATCAACGAAATTTATATCTTCATTTTGAAAATTTTTTAAAATCGAACTTTTATTTGATACAGCAAGTATATTATTTTTATATTTTGAATATCGATAAAAGTTTTTGCCAATAAAACCAGTTAGCCCGGTTATTAATATTTTCATGCTGAATAAAATTCATGATTATCATCTTTTTCTGAAATTACTTCTGGATCAATAGGCCAATTAAATTTAAATAAAGGGTCTTTATAATTAATTCCTCTTTCATAGTTAGGTTCATATTTTTGTGATGAATAGTAGTGAACTAATGTTTCATTTTTCAGTGTGAGAAATGAATTCGCACAACCTTTAGGTACGTGAATACTATGTCCATTCTTAGGGTTCAGGTTAACAGAAATCCATTTACAATATGTTGGAGAATCTTTTCTAAGATCTACAACGATATCATATATTTCTCCAGACAAACATGTCATTGTTTTTGACTCTTGGTAAGGCTCAAGTTGATAATGAAAGCCCCTCAAGGTATAGGCAGATTTGTTGAAAGAAAGATTAGCTTGCTCAACGTGATTATCAATCCCATTCCTTTCGAATTCTTCTTTACAAAATTTTCTTGTAAAGGCTCCCCTTTCATCTTTAAAACTTTCAGGAATAATTAAAAAAACACCTTTTATTATTTGTTCTTTAAAAATCATAGAAAGAAATCTCCGCTAAACCTAATATTAAAATCCATATATATAATTAATATAGTAACAAATTAATTTAAAAACTTTAATGAAAAAAAAAATTATACAGAAAAAAAAATTATAAAAGATTATCTAGGTTCGATAAGGCTTTGATTATGGGATTGATAATAAATATATTAAAAAATAATCAAAATATTAAAAGATTAAAAATACATAAATATATAAATAACGAAGAGCAATATCGTGAATTAGTAAAAAATTTAGGGTTTATTGGTTCAGAGGAACTAAAAAAACAATATGAATTTTTAATTGATAATAATCTTGGTAAGCTAATAAAAAATGGTTTAATAATGATAAGTAAAGATAAAAAATATTTTTTAACATCCCACGGAGAGGAAATATGGGTAAAATATAATAGAGACTGGGTTTCTATGCCCCCATTAAATAAACAATAAAAAATTATGACAAAGACATCTGAAAAGAACGAAAAAGCTCTAATAGCATCCTACAGGAGAGAGAAAAGAAAAAAAATACATATGTCTAAAAGAAAAGGCAGAGTTGATTTAAGGACTAATAGACCTGGAAAAAGGAAATAGTGAGCGATTTTTTTAATAAATCAATGACATGTAATTATTGTAAGGAAGAAATTGAAGAATGGCTTTTTATTTGGAAAAGCTTCAACCCTCAACCTGATGGAAAAGTAATATGTGATCAGTGCAAAGACATTTTACTTAAAACAAGATCCCTAAATTCTGATAATCGATAACAAGGAATGTTTAGACTTTATTACAGAAGGATACTTGGGATTTTTTACGTTTTACTCAGTTTTATTTATGCTCTCTTTAGGCTAAGAACAGGTCTTACAATAGGTGATTTATTTATATCAATTTCTCTAATAGTTTTGGGTGTTTATCTTTTAAGGTACAAGATAAAATTATCTGATAATAAAAATAATAAACAAGATGCAGACTAGATGGCTAGGGGAACTTTAAAAGTATTTAAATATCTGATTTATAAATTTAAACAATTTCTTAAACTAATTTAATTTGAAACCTTTTTTTGCCCTACTTAATGAAGCATAAGCATACGAGATTTTTTATATTCATTAATACTAAAACCTTTTTATAAATTGAAAGTAGTAATGATATACAATTATTAATATCTAACAAAGATAATTTAATGAAACTAAACCTGAAATATATTTTATTAATTTTATTGTTGCTTGGCTGCAATGACATAATTGAATATGATAGTGAAAATATTATTGAAAATTATGAAAATTATGAAGTAATTAATAGTGGATTAATTAATTTAACAAGACTTGATATTGGAACACAATTAAATAATCCATGGGGCTTAGAATTTATTAATGATAATGAAATATTAATTACTGAAAAAAATGGCAATCTGATTTATGCAAATTTAAAGACTAATAAAAATCATAAAATTGAACATGACATACCAGTAGCAACTGTTGGGCAAGGTGGATTACTAGACTTAAAGTTTTATGATGACTTCCTTTATGTTTCATTCTCTATCAAAAATGATGATGATAAATACACAACTGCAATTGGAAAAGGTACTCTAAGTGATGATTTTAGATTACTTAAAAATTTCGAAATACTTTTTAAAGCTAAGCCATTTTACTCGAGTGGAAAACATTTTGGATCTAGAATTATAATCAAAGATAATTATCTTTTCGCAACTATTGGAGAAAGAGGCCAAGGTGATGTAGGACAAGATCTCAACTCGCATGCAGGAAGTATTATTAGAATTAATCTTGATGGAAGTGCTCCAGAAAATCCTTTTAAAACAGATCTTAAAGAAATTTTTATGGTTGGAGTTAGAAATCCTCAAGGTATGGCATTATCAAAAAAAGGAGAGTTAATTATTTCTAACCACGGGGCTAAAGGTGGAGATTTTATTGGTCAAGTTGAAAGAGGCTCTAACTATGGATGGAATCAAATAGGATGGGGTGGCACAAACTATACTGGAACTAAAATTGGAGACGGAAGTCCTTTTAAAAAGGAATTTAAATATCCTCTACTGTCATGGGTGCCTTCAATAGCACCAAGTGATCTAATTTTTTATTATGGCAATGAGTTTCCTGACTGGAATGGAGATATTTTAGTAACATCATTGAAGTATAAATTATTAATTAAACTTGAGTATAAAAATGGAAAAATTATTGATAAACATATTATCTTTAAAGATAAAATAGGCCGACTAAGAGATGTAGACATAAATTCAAATGGAGAAATTTTCATTATCACCGACGAATTGAATTCTTCAGTTTGGAAACTGTCATCTAACTAATAAATTCTGATATTAAAATTAAAACCAAAAAAGTTATAATCGCAACAATAAAAATTTTAAGATTATTCTTTGTAAACATCAATTCAGTTACTAATTAACTTTTTGCTCATATTTAATATGCTGATGCAACTTTTCTTTGGTATGCAGTTCTTAAATCTTCTTGCTGAAATTCAAGAGGTTTTTCACCGAGTGCAAATTCATAAAGAGCTGCTTTATAAATTCCCTCTAAAGTATATATAATTGCTACAGACATAACTGCTATTGCCCCACCTAAGATTGCACCAAAAATTGGACTAAATAATCCAAAAAACCAGCCAACTACAACTCCAAGTAAAACTCCAAATAACTGGAATATCCCAAATCCAAAATTAGCTACAACTTGGTCTCCCCAAGTTTGCTTAAATAAACTAGTAGACCTTTTAATTGCATTTATTGGACCTATATTTTCAGAAACAATTATCGGTACAACAAAGAATGTCATCATTGCCCAACCAGCTTGAATTAAACTAGCAAAAATTTGTCTAAAAATACTATTTTCTCTTCTGTCTCCTCTAATAATTGCAATTAAAATTGCAACTATAGTAACGATTATTGACCAAAAAAAGATATGATGAATATGTTTAATTGCGTGAGATAATCCAGAAGTAACATTTGGATCACCACCTCTCAATCTTTCTAGAGCAGCCGATACCAATGCAGAATTAAAAAATACTATAAAAAAGTTGGCTACAAATAAAAGAATTACTAGGGGGACAGGAGAACCTCCTTGTTCTGGATCAAGGTTGTCTAGATATCCGCCCATAGACATAATTAAAACAAATACTGCAACAGATATTGCGGCAAAGACTGGAAAAAGTATCAATTCTCTATCTTTTTTTAATACATCTAAACAAGATTTCATCATCTTGAAAGTATTTGAAATTCTATTAAAAAAACCACCATGAACCATATTTATCTCCTTATTAATGTTACTTTATTAATAATAATTCAAATATTAATATAATTATACATATTGACATAAAGATATATAAAAATTACTATCCTCAGAGACATGAAAAATATAACTAATTTTAACTGTTGTTGTTGTACTCCCTTGAATGGGGTCATATAACTGCGTTTAAATTAGAAGAAGTTATGGATGGCCCCGAAAAATCGGGGCTTTTTTTATGGAAAAAACTGAACAAAATTTAATATTTTTAAAACCAGCATCTATTTTAGCTATTTTGTTTATTATTGTTTTTGGAATTTATTTGAATTCAATTAGTTCTATCACTGGTATTATTTGGATTTTTTCTGTTATAGCTGGAATCACATTGCAAAGAAGTAGATTATGTTTTGCATCATCATTTAGAGATTTATTTCTTTTTGGAAGCACCAAGACCTTAAAATCAATAATCTTAGGTTTAATGACCACATCTTTTTTGTTTATATTTGTTATGAGGTCAATAATACAAAATCCTACAATTGGATCAATTCCATCTGATCCTTACATATTACCTTTTGGAATTTCGACAATTATAGGAGGTATTCTTTTTGGGCTTGGAATGGTAATTGCTGGTGGATGTGTATCTGGATCACTTTATAGAATTGGTGAAGGATATGTAGCCTCGCTTTTTAGTATCCTTGGGGTTATCACAGGATTATCTATACTTTCTTTATCATGGAATTTGTGGTGGGAAAATATAATTTCCAAT
>MDTD01054148.1_pt1 | contig 14489 bp, 9 predicted proteins | sample 811221 | NCBI WGS metagenome assembly MDTD01 (sample SAMN05326646, study PRJNA326480) | marine metagenome | isolation source: seawater | place: Pacific Ocean: South West | collected 2011
AGCGTTGAAACCGTTCGTGTTCACTTGAAGCATATCTATGAGAAGCTGCACGTCCGTTCCCGGACCGAGGCTGCGATGAAATATCGTGACTCCCTTGAGAGAGCGCCTTGGAATAAGTAGAAAATCGTTGGCACTTGCTCTTGCCTGAAGATCGCGCTCCATGGTTCGTCCCTCCAGCAGCTTCCTCTCAGGGCTTGCGGTATTGGCGGCGATGACTCCTTTCGCAGGCAGCTTGCTGAGAGCCGCCTCTCCGACCGAAGAAGGCATCCACTATTTCGAGAATCACGTCAGGCCGATTCTCGCCACTTACTGTTACGAGTGCCATTCCAGTAAGTCCTCCAAGTTGAAGGCGTCGCTCTATCTGGACAGCAAAGCAGGGATTCTGAGTGGTGGAGACAGCGGGGCCCTTCTCGTCCCGGGAAAACCCGACGAGAGCCTGCTCATCAAGGTCGTCCGCTATCAGGTTGAGGACCTTGAAATGCCTCCAAAAAAGAAACTGTCTGACACAGCGGCGAACCACCTCGCGACCTGGATAGCAATGGGTTCCCCCATCCCGGAGGATGGAAGCAAGGTTGCCGCAAAGGGTTCCTCCTACGATTTTGAAAAGTTTCGCAGGGAGCACTGGGCTTTCCGGCCGCTGAGTAAGCCTGAACCTCCAGTTCAATCTACCGATAGAGTGCTGCTCAGCCCGATTGACTCTTTTGTTCTTGCTGGGATGAAAGGTAGTGGTGTGCGTCCCGTTCCCACTGCAGACAAGCGCACTCTCATTCGCCGTGCATCCTTCACACTTACGGGACTACCCCCTACCCCGGAGGAGGTCGACGCATTCATCGAAGATGCGGACCCCGACGCCTTCGCCCGTGTAATTGACCGACTACTTAAGTCTCCGCTTTACGGGGAACGCTGGGGTCGACATTGGCTCGACGTGGCTCGCTACAGTGATGGAATGGGCGCTTCGCAGGACAGCAAGCCCCTTCCCAACGCGTGGCGCTACCGCGACTGGGTAGTGAATGCCTTCAACTCTGACCTCCCATACGATCAATTTGTAAAACACCAGATTGCGGGAGATCTTCTTGGTGAAGGGCACGCTTTGGCGACCGGCTTTTTTGCGGTAGGACCAACCTATACCTCGGACGGTGGAGATCCTGAATCCAAGGCGCAAGCAGAAGCAGAAACCCTCGCAGACAGGGTTGATACATTTTCGCGGGCTTTCCTTGCTCTCACAGCGGCCTGCGCGCGCTGTCACGACCACAAATTCGACCCCATTACTGCCGCTGATTATTACGCCATCGCGGGAATTTTTCGAAACTCCAAGGCTCGGGATATACCGATAGCGAGCGAGGCAGAACAAAACGTCTTCACGACGATACAATCCGGGATAAAGGCTCAGGAAAAAGTCATCCATGAATTTCTTGAGGAGAAATCCCGGGAACTGAAGGTATCCCGTAACGAGGTCGAGGCTAAGATCTCCGAATCTGCGTCTCAGCAACTGAAAGACCTGCGAAAGCAACTCGATAAGATCAAAGCTGCACTTCCGCCAAAACCTGCAAGCGCACATGGGCTGGGCGAATCAGGGAGTGGAGACATGCATATTGCGATCCGGGGCGACCTCCGAAAAAAAGGACCAGTTGCTCCACGTAAATTTCTAGAAATCGTGTCCGGACCTGAGCGCCCGCACTTCACCGATGGATCAGGCCGCAGGCAGTTGGCCGAGGCTGTTGCCGACCCTCGCAATCCACTCACCGCCCGTGTCATGGTGAACCGGATATGGCTTCAGCATTTTGGCCGTGCGCTAGTGCGGTCTCCCAGTAACTTTGGCGTGATCGGACAGAAACCTACCCATCCGGAGCTGCTCGACTGGCTGGCTGCCACCTTCATTGAAAATGGTTGGTCCATGAAAAAATTACACCGGGAGATCATGCTATCGAGCACGTGGCAGCAGAGCACCTCCTATGCGGCTGAATCCTTTGCCAAAGATGGAGACAACCGACTTATTTGGCGCATGAACCCCCGGCGGCTTGATATCGAGGCGTGGCGGGACAGCCTCCTTTTCGTCAGCGGGGACCTTGACTCCAAGGTGGGTGGCGCTCCAGACGAGCATGTCTTGGAAAGCAACCGCCGAACGATGTATGGGAAAATCAGCAGAAATTTTGATCGATCGATTTCGGAGGAATTTCTTCGTATTTTCGACTTTCCCTCTCCCCGCTCCTCCAGCGCCGCGCGCACTGAAAGCACGGTTCCCCAGCAGTACCTTTTCATCCTCAACAGTCCTTTCATGATTGCACGTTCAGAAAGCCTCGCCCAACGATTGCGGCAGGCAGCGCCTGACAACGCGACCCGCCTTGAACTCGCGTATTCGATTCTGTTCCAGAGACGACCAGAACCGATCGAAAAGCAAGCAGGGCTGCTCTATCTCTCCGAAGCGGAGGATAACGAGAAAGCGTGGGCCAGATACGCACAGGTTCTCCTCGGAACCCATGAATTCATGCAGGTCGAATAAGTGAACTCCCAACGCAAACAGTCTACCGGTCGAAGACAAGATCTACCACCGTGCCACCTGCTGTTCCGCAGGGGGTGTCTTTGAAGGGAGACCTCTGCCGATGAGATCTCGTTCGCGACCGGATTCGGTCATTTCGGGAATTTAGTCGTCCTCGGACTGAATGGCTCTCCGCCGAGCCTTGAGTATGTCCTTCTACCAGAATATGCGAGAGTGTTTTCAAGGCCAGCTGGACAGAGCCCCCTGACCCGAAACCGTGAAAATTCAGGGAAACGCGAGAGCGGCTAAGCGCATCGGGTGACATTCTCTGTCTTGTCCCCCACCCCGCCCGCGCATAGAGTTTAATCCTGCAAAGAAACTGGATTTTTCCACAAGATGAAAGATGGTGGAGCAGTAGAGCACCGGGGTCCTGACTAATGAAATTTCAAGAACACGAAGCCGCTTACCGCAAGGCTCTCGCAACCCTGCATAATGGCCAGCTCTCCCGCCGCGAGGCTCTCCGTAAGATGGGCGCGGGGTTCGGCACTCTTGGTCTCGCAGGAGCCCTCCAGCAAGCCGGCTCGACTGTCGCCGGCGCTACCACCACAACAGCTGCAGAGCCGGGTCCCCTCGCCCCGAAGGCTCCGCACTTTGCTCCGAGAGCGAAGCACGTCATTCAACTCTTCATGCCGGGCGGTCCATCTCAGGTCGACACCTTTGACTACAAGCCTGCCCTTGCCAGATATGCTGGTCAGAGGCCTCAACTCGTAGATCGCAAGTCTCTCCGTAACACCAAGGGTGGACTCGCGCCGTCCTATTTTGGGTTTAAGCAATACGGCAAGTGCGGAAAGTGGGTCAGCGATATTTTCCCGAAGGTAGGAGAGGTCGTGGATGATCTCTGCTTTGTCCATTCGATGCACACGGATATCCCCGAACATGCTGGAGCGATTCTTATGTCCAATGTGGGTTCGCTTCAGCCAAATCGACCGAGTATGGGATCATGGCTCGTCTACGGCCTTGGTAGTGAAAATGAAGACCTTCCCGGCTTTGTGGCAATGTCCCCGCGCGCACAACCCCGTGGTAAACTTGCCAACTGGGGAAACTCGTTCCTGCCAGGAGCCTACGCAGGCGCTTACGTAAACATCGAGCAGATGACTCCGGATGCAGCGATGCGTAATCTGAAAAACAGTAATCTTTCTCGGACCGAGCAAAGAAAGCAGGCTGACCTCCTCACCGAGCTGAACAGGGTACATCTCGAGCGCCGGGAGCGCGACAGAGGGCTTGAAGCTGGAATTGAGGCGATGGAGATGGCCTTCCGGATGCAGTTCTCAGTTCCGGACGTCTTCGATGTCGAAAAGGAATCGGAAGCGACCCGCAAACTTTACGGGGAAACGGAATACGCCAAGGGATGCCTGATCGCCCGTCGTCTGGTGGAACGAGGAGTGCGCTGTGTCCAGCTTTCTCACTCCATCAGCGGATACGATATCGCATGGGATACAGGACATGGAGACATCCCAGGCGGTCATAAGGCTCTTGCTGATGCGTGCGATCAAGGAATCGCAGCCCTCATCAAGGACCTGAAGTCTCGTGGGTTACTCGATGAAACCCTCGTCATCTGGGGAGGCGAGTTCGGAAGAGCCCCCACTTCCGAAGGCAAAAAAGGACGGGACCATGATCACTACGGATATACCGTCTGGATGGCCGGCGGCGGGGTAAAGGGCGGAATGAGTTATGGATCAACAGATGAATTTGGCCTCACTGCTGTCGATAAGCGTGTTCACGTCCATGATCTACAGGCGACCATACTCCACCTCATGGGATTGGATCACGAGAAGCTCACCTACCGTTACTCGGGACGTGACTATCGCCTCACCGATGTCCACGGCCACGTGATCGGGGATATCATGACCTAGCAAAGTACCGCCGGAATCCTTCAAAACCAAACCCATGCTCATGCCCAAGTACGCCTCGGTCCTTTTTATTATCTGCGTGAGTCCAATCCTCCGGGCAGCAGATACGATTGACTTCAACCGCGACATCCGTCCGATTCTATCGAGTAATTGCTTCCTTTGTCATGGACCGGATGCCGCGGATCGTAAGGCTAATCTCCGCCTGGATACTCGCGAAGGGGCGATCAGACCCAACGATGGAATCAGCGCTATTAATCCCGACAATCTTGCTGACAGTGAGTTTCTACACCGGATTACCTCGCAAGATGAAGACGAGGTGATGCCTCCACCTGAATCTCATCAGGTCTTGAGCTCGGAGCAGAAAGCATTGCTCAAGCAATGGATTCTCTCCGGGGCAGAATACAAGGAGCACTGGGCTTTCCTCCAGCCGTCAAAGGCGAAAGTCGCACCAACAGAAAATCAAAATCAGCGGATCCATAACCCTATTGACTCATTTATTTTGGAAAGGCTGGCGGAAGCAGGACTGAAGCAGTCAAAAGAGGCAGATCGGCGCACCCTGATCCGCAGAGTGACCTACGACCTGACAGGGCTCCCCCCGGCACCCTCCGAGGTTGAAGCATTCGTGAACGACCAATCGCCCGACGCCTATGAAAAGGTCGTTGATCGTCTTCTTGCTACAAAACGATACGGTGAGCGAATGGCCTTGGCGTGGATGGATGCGGCGCGCTATGGAGACTCCTCGGTAATGCATGCGGACGGCCCACGCGATATGTGGGCTTGGCGTGAATGGGTAATCGACGCCTACAACTCTAACATGCCGTTTGACCGGTTCACTGTCGAACAGCTTGCAGGCGATCTGTTGCCAGAGGCTACGGTTGCGCAACGCGTGGCCTCCGGCTTTAACCGTAACCATGCCACCTCGGATGAGGGTGGAGCATTCGCCGAGGAGCTACGGGTCGAATACGTCGTCGACCGGGTCAAGACCACGGCAAATGTATGGATGGGCCTGACCATGGAGTGCGCCCAATGTCACGACCACAAGTATGACCCGATTTCTCAGCGGGAATACTACCAGATGTTCGCCTACTTCAATAATACCACGGATCCAGGAATGCAGACGCGGGGGGGCAATCAAGCCCCTGTCGTTAATGTCCCACCCCGGGAACAGGCCGAGCAGTTGGCTGAGTTGCGGAAAGCTATCGAGGCCAGTGACATTCAGATAAACGACTACAAACAGGCTGCGATGACCAAATATCTCAAGTGGCTGAAGAACATGGAACAATCTGCAGGAGACACCCTGCCTGAGCCTGCTGGCCTGTCCCATTTCTTCCCATTGGATGAGCGTGGAGGAAAACAAATCAAGGCCACTGTAGGTGGTGGAGTTGGACAGATTGGCGGCAAGGTCTATCCCGCAAAGCGCGGGTCTCATGGGGGAATCCGATTTGATGGCAAGAGTGCGGTTTCTTTCGGTTCGTGGCCGGCTCGCGAACGCAACGAACCGTTCACCTTCGCCGCGTGGCTCAAGGTTCCAAACAGCGGGAGCGGTGCAGTGCTTGCCCGGATAGACGAAGGACAGGCTTTCCGAGGCTATGATTTATGGATCCAGAATCGCTCGGTGGGCACACATATCATCAGTAGCTGGCCAGGAAATGCCCTCAAGGTGGTATCCGCAGAATCCCTCACGGCAGACAAATGGCACTATGTGGCCGTTAGTTATGACGGATCATCCAAGGCCACAGGTGTTAAGATTTATATCGATGGTAAGCTGACGGCTAACAAGGTGGAGCAGGATTCACTCAGGGATTCGATCGCGACTGAGACCCCATTTAAAATCGGTAGTCGCTCAGGAAAGGGAAATTACATTGGTGAAGTCGATGAATTACGAATCTACAACCGTAATCTTTCCGACGCTGAGATTCAGCGACTTGGTGGGGATCCAATCAAGGGTATCCTCGCTCTCCCTGCTGCTTCCCGCACACAAGAGCAGAAGGCGGTTTTGCTAGAGCACTATCTTTCCACAGAAGACAAGGATTACCAGAACCTGGCTGCGTTACACAGCAAGCTTCTGGCCGAGGAAACCGGGATCAAAAGCCAGAAGAATACCAGTGTGATGGTGATGCAGGACAATGCGGCCAATAAGACCCGTAAAACCTACATCCTCGATCGTGGAGCCTACGACCAACCAATTACAGAGGGACCGGACGCCGTCGTTCTGCCCGGCGTTCCGGCTGCACTGCCACCGCTACCGGAAGGGTCCCCTTCAAACCGGCTGGGACTGGCGAAGTGGCTTACCTCGGGCTCGAACCCTCTCACTGCCCGGGTTGCGGTTAACCGTTACTGGGCGCTCCTTTTTGGACGCGGATTGACCAAATCTGTTGATGATTTTGGAAACCAAGGCAGCCCGCCCAGTCATCGAGAGCTACTCGACTGGCTAGCTGTGGATTTTGTGGAGAACGGCTGGGATGTGAAACGTATGATAAAGCAGATAGCTCTTTCGGCAACTTACCGCCAGACGTCGCGTTTAACGCCGCAATTGGCTCAGGTAGATCCTGAGAATATCTTGCTTGCACGATCCCCACGCTTTCGTCTGCAGGGCGAATTTATCCGTGACACCGCGCTGGACGTTTCTGGCTTGCTGGTGGAAAGAATTGGCGGGCCAAGCGTCAAACCCTACCAGCCTCCGAATATATGGAACGAAGTGTCTCTCAATGGGGGGCTGCGATACAAACGCGACGGTGGCGAAAAGCTTTACCGCCGCTCCATGTACACCTACTGGAAGCGATCTGCACCAATGCCAAACATGCTGATCTTCGATGCTCCGACGCGGGAAAAATGCATGATCCAGCGGCCTATTACCAACACTCCACTTCAGGCTCTCGTCACCCTTAATGATCCGCAATTCGTTGAGGCGGCTCGTGCTCTCGGACAGAGGTTGATCAAGGAAGGTGGTAACGGCACGGCATCAAGAATCGATTATGGTTTCAAACTGACCTTGTCGCGTCCCGCAACCGGATCCGAGGTTACTGTAATCGAGCGGGTCCTCGGTGAGCAGTTAAAGCGATTCCGGGATGACCCCAAAAAGGCGAAAGAGTTTCTCGGCGTTGGCGAGATGCCTCGCGATGAGACGATCGATGCAGTCGAACATGCCGCTTGGATGGTAGTTGGTCAACTCCTCCTGAATATGGATGAAACCCTGACACGCGGGTAATTTTTAGAGAATCAAACACCAGTAAGAAATGCATTACGATCCAACACGGCGCCGATTCTTGTTACATACCGGGCACGGAATGGGCGCAGCGGCCCTAAGCGGCCTCTGGAACCCAGGAATTTTTGGTTCCGCAGAGGCGGCGGATGGCATCCCGGGGTTTCCAAACTTTGCTCCGAAGGCAAAGCGTGCCATTTACCTGTTTTTCCCCGGGGGTCCTTCTCATATTGATACTTTCGATTACAAGCCGGCGTTGCGGGAGATCCATGGCAAGGAATTGCCAGATTCCATTCGCCAAGGTCAGCGTATCACCGGCATGACGAGCGGGCAGAAGTCCTTCCCGTGCGTGGCTCCGATGTTTGAATTTGAGCGTTTCGGAAAACACGGAACCTGGGTCAACAAGGACCTCTTGCCCCATACTGCAGGCATCGTTGATGATATCACGATCATCAAGACCATGAATACCGAGGCGGTCAACCACGACCCCGCGATCACGTTCATCAATACCGGAGTGCAGCAGCAGGGCAAACCGAGCATGGGATCATGGCTGAGTTATGGCCTGGGAAGCGTGAATGAGAACATGCCAGCATACATTGTCATGATCTCTCGTGGACGAGGGCAACTGCAGGCGCTTTACGACAGGTTGTGGGGTAGCGGATTCCTTCCTTCCAGTCATCAGGGAGTAAAGTTGCGAAGTAACGGAGAGCCAGTGCTTTACCTCAACAACCCTCCGGGTATCGATCGAGATGCTCGTCGCGAGATGCTTGATGGCCTCAAGGACCTTAACAGCGAGACATTCGAGAGGTTCGCCGACCCGGAAACTCAGTCACGAATTGAGCAATATGAGATGGCTTTCCGCATGCAATCAGAAGTGCCTGAGCTGATGGACATTTCCAACGAACCCCAACACGTGAAAGACCTCTATGGTCCTGACGTGGAGAAACCAGGAAGCTTCGCTCGAAATTGTCTTCTGGCGAGACGCATGGCCGAGAAAGGAGTCCGTTTCCAGCAGCTTTTTCATCGTGGATGGGATCAGCATGGCAGCCTGCCCTCGAAACTGCGCCAGCAGTGTGAGGATATCGATCAACCATGCGCGGGCTTAATCAAGGATCTGAAGGAGCGGGGCATGTTCGATGATACCCTTGTAATATGCGGTGGCGAATTCGGCAGGACCATTTACTCACAGGGAAAGCTGACAAAAGATAACTACGGCCGTGACCACCATGGGCGATGCTTCACCACCTGGATGGCCGGAGCAGGAATCAAGCGGGGCTATGAGCATGGGAAGACCGATGATTACTCCTACAACATTTTGGAGAATCCAGTTCATATCCGTGATCTGAATGCAACAATCCTTAACCAGCTTGGCATTAACCACGAAAAGCTTACCTTCCGATATCAGGGGTTGGATCAACGGCTAACAGGAGTGGAAGAGGCCCGGGTCATAAAGGAGATTTTGGCCTGAATTCACATACCCCCCTTATTGCTGACGAGCGTGTCATAAGATCGCGCTCCCTAGCTCTTTAACCGACTGCATGAACGTCCGAATTCTTGGCTCCATCGCCCTGCGTTACTTCTGGCTCTACACCCGCCACCCGGTGCGCATCATCGAGCTCGTGTTCTGGCCTTTTGTGCAATTGCTCGTCTGGGGATTCCTGACAAAATATCTCCAATCCGAGGGTGCTGGAAACTTTCCAGAAACGATCACCTACCTTATTGGGGCAATCATTCTCTGGGATGCACTGTTTCGTTCACAGCAAGGCGTATCGATCTCATTCCTTGAGGATGTGTGGACTCGTAACCTTCTGAACATCTTTGCGGCACCAGTTAGGATTACCGAATATGTAGGCGCAATGTTCTTGGTTGGATTGTGCAGGGTTATGTTCACAGGGGTGATTTTGGCGCTGATTGCAATCGTCGCCTACCAGTTCAATCTCTTTCATCTCGAACTCGCTCTGATTCCCTTTTACCTCAACCTCCTTCTCTTTGGCTGGGCCCTTGGACTCGTCTCGGTCAGCCTGATCCTGAGGTTCGGCCATGGTGCCGAGTCGTTGGCGTGGGCCGTCCCCTTTATGGTGCAGCCCTTTTCTGCAGTATTTTACCCAGTTTCTGCCCTGCCGGGATGGCTGCAACCTGTCGCGCAGGCTCTGCCATCCACGCATGTCTTTGAAGGAATGAGACAAGTTATCGAGTTTAACAGTTTCCCCGCAAGCCAGATGGCCACTGCCCTTGCTACAAACATCCTTTTTTTGGGGGCATCTCTTTGGCTGCTCCACGCGATGCTCACGTCCGCACGGCGCAAGGGCTTCCTCGTCAAAGTAACCTCTAGCTGAACCTCACCCCCTACGGGCATTGATCAGCCCGACGGTTCCTGCGAGCGCTTAAGGATCAGATCTCCCCGGATGGCACCCACTATCATCCCGATTCCTCCGATGATGAAGATTGTGGGGAACCAGAGAGAGTAACCTGGAGCTTTTGAATCAAGCTTTAGAACTGAAAAAGCCGGATCCCCGGGATCGACAAAACAGGTGACCTCTGAACCGACTGGGAATTGATCTACCCGACGCTGAGACCTCTCGATCGAAGAACTCCAAGGAGAACCCCGAAGGCTATAGCGCTCCGAGGTGAAGGGAACTCCTTCATACGAATACCCATAGGCCACAAAAAAACCATATTCTACCTTAACTTGGACCCCAATCTGACGCTGGTCGACTCTGGACTCAATGATTGTGGCTTGCACCTCGGTCCACGCCCTCTGGTCAGAAGCTCGATCAAAACTCCGCCACATCAGGGCGACGAATATCACCCCTACAACGCATAATGCTAGTCCTACAAGAACGAGGTAGAAACTTCCTGCACGCACGACATCAAGAAGGCTCCTCTTGTCTCCTCTTTCAAGTTTCAAGTTTTTAAATGAGCATTCGCACAGGAGACGGACCTGCTTGCTGAACTTGAACCTTGCAAATTACCTCTTGAGAATTCTACTTCCAACCAATGGCTGACACTGCACAAAGACTCACAGAAGACCTGAAGAATGCCATGCGAGCAAAGGATAGCATGGCTCTCAATACTCTCCGCGCGGTTAAAAGTGCGGTCAAGAATGCTGCAATTGAGAAAGGAGGAGCCGATGCGGTTCTGGATGAAGGTGAGATCGTGGGCATAATCCGCAAACAGATCAAACAGCGCAGGGAATCCATGGATCAATTCAACAAGGCGGGCCGTTCAGAATTGGCCCAGAAAGAAGAATCTGAGATCGCCCTCCTTGAGCAGTATCTTCCGTCTCCTCTCTCGCCTGCGGAAATTGATGAATTCGTTAATGCTGCCATTGCGGAATGCAATGCCTCCTCAAGAGCAGATATGGGTAAGGTCATGAAACTCCTTCAGGACAAGACCGCTGGCCGAGCGGATGGCAAGGCTCTTTCTCAGGCAGTGATGCAACACCTCGCCTAGGGTAGCTCCTCCCTCTCGCTTGACACGGATCTCCCGTAAACAACCCATGATCTGCCCCTGAGAATGAGCTGCGCCGCAATTATTGTTGCAGCTGGCAAAAGCCAGCGGATGGGCTTCGATAAAATGCTGTCCATTCTTAACGGACAGCCTGTTCTCCAATGGACCCTCGATGCCTTTCTGGAGGCTGAAGAAATTGACGTGATCATGGTTGTCACAAGTGCTGAGCGATTCGCAAAACTTGATCCAGGATCTGGCAAGCCGGTCCTCAGAATCGAAGGAGACCAGGAGCGCTACCTCTCCGTCATCCGTGGCATGGAAGCTCTTCCATCCGAGCCGGATTATATCACCGTTCATGATGGGGCTCGTCCTCTGGTATTACCAAGTCAAATTAATGCGGTCGTCCAGACAGCCCGGACCGAAGGAGCTGCTGCGCTGGCTCGCCGCATGACCGAAACCGTGAAGAGAACCAATGACGAGTGTGTCACAAGTGAGTCTTTATCCCGCGAAAATCTTTGGATAATGGAAACTCCCCAAGCCTTTCGGTTCGATACACTTTCCGAGGCCTACAAGCTGATACAGGAGCGCGGGATTCACGTAACTGACGAGGTGTCCGCTGCAGAAGCTGTCGGAGTCACCACAAAGCTTGTAGAAAATCAGCGGCCCAACCCAAAAGTGACTGTTTCGGGAGACCTTCCTCTCGCAGAGGCAATTCTGAACAGCCTTCACTCCTAAACGCGGACTCAGTCGAGGTGGCCGAGGGTCTCTTTAATCGTATTTAGGATCCGTAAGGGCCTCAGCAGCTCTTCCAGTCTTGCGTTCACCCTTGTGAACCATGACAAACTTTCCACCTGTATCCTTCGCTATATCCATGAGGCGCCCGGCGGGCGATCCAGGCACTTCAAAAGCGATGGTATCGATCGGCGTTCCTCCCGGATTAAGTTGCTTCATATTGAAGGAGATTTCATCTCCATCACGAGGCTCTCCATCCGAAAGAAGAAATACAATACTTGGTGTTGGCGTCATGGTCATGGCCATCTTGAGGCCGGGATACCACATTGTCCCTCCTGCAACTGGCATCCTGTTGATCTTGTTGATGACTTCCTTTTTCACCCCCTCACTAGCTGGATACCATCCGGTGTGCGGCGGCTCTCCCAGACCGTGCCACCCGTTCCCCACATAATCATCGCCCTCTGTCGTTAAATTCCAGGCACGCGATGAGAAGAAGATCACGGTGAAGTACATTCCGGAGGAAAGGTTGCTGATCGAGGTCGTAAGTTCCTTCTTCAGCGCTTGAGCGAAGGTCCCTCCCCCTGCTGCGGTGGAGCCCATTGATCCTGAGAAATCGACAACATAAGCCACCCGCTTTCCCTTTCTATAACTGCCGAAGAAGGAGGCTCCTCCACCTCCAGTACCGTCTCCCTCGTTGTCTCCCCATCCTTCCCCGATCTCATCTGACATCCCGAAAGGTCCTTCGGGCACGGGGTTGTCAGGAATCGGCACAGATATCGGTGATGCCGCCTGCGAGGCAATCACTTTTGCACGCGAAGACTTTTGTCCCGGCGGATTCGGCCTTGCTCTCTGGTTTACTTCAGGACGCTCGACCCGCTCCTGCTCGGGCATAGTGGCTTGGTAGGTGACGATTGTCGGAGATTCTGTTCGAAGTGAGAGAATCGTAATCAAGGCCAGCACCCCTACGAGCAACCCAATAAGGATCACTGAGCTGACAAGTGACTGAACCGTATCGCGTTGGCGCTGGCGCGCCAGCTGGAGCTCCACGTTCTGGGATTGTGCCACGCCGAGCTCCTGCTCGTCTTCCTGAGGCACGATCATTCTCGCCATAGGGGCAGTGTAATCCCTCAGGCACACACTTTACCAGCGGAAATAGGCTTAGCCAACCAGCAGACCACCGGGTGGAGCAGTCATTCTGGCCAAGCTCTGAGCGATAATTAGCTAGTTACCGGTCCTGAAATGAACAGAGGTTCTCAGGGTGCCCCCCTCATTCCGGGTATGGCTGCTGATTCCCTTGAGCTCACTGAGCGCTGATACCACCTGCTTGGCGATTGGGAGAATTTGCATCAGATCTTCCGCGTCAGGCGAACCCTCCCCGAAGATTGCTCCTTTTTCCTCCTCAAGCAACTTGATCCAGCCGCTGAGATAATCGTTCAGAACGGTCAAATCCAGATGGAAATAAGCCCCTTTTTTTCCAGGCTCAGCTTCCACTTTCTCCAGACTCGCCGCGAGACTTTGCACGTAGGACTTAGAGGTTGAGGCATAAACGTTTTTCTCGTCAGCTGAGACGTTCAGGACGAAATCATCGGTCTGGAAAGGGAACGGGAAAAACCAAGTCTTCAGATCATTTTTCTCACTGCTCATCGGCCTTTGCATGGGAATATTTTCTCCCGTCATATCCCCCACGATCTTAATGATCCCGTTGATCGCCTTTTCCGTGTTCTTCCAGGAACTCTGGAGTCGCTCCTTATCGCGCGCCGGCGCGAGCACCGCCACACGGGGAGCCTTCCCCTCGTCAGCAAGAAGCTGAGGAAGCCCTGGCACGGTGGGGAGTGCTCCCTTTAGATCCATAATCACGGCGCGCTCATCCCCGAGACCTGCGACCAAATCATCGCGGACACCCGTCCACAACTCCAGAAAGTGAGGAAGGATCTGCTCATCGAACATGCCAAGGATTCCCTCGGCTTCTGTCGCATCAAAAGGGATAACCCCCTCAGGCAACTCCATGGATGAAACGCGTTTGGCAGCCAGATACACCGTCTCTCCAAGGGTTTCAATATATTCGAGAACCTTGTCCTTGTAGGCAGCATCATTGACCCAGTTCGCAAAAAGAAGCACATCGTCCTGAGCTCCGAGTTCCGAGTAGGTGCGGACACTGTCCAAGTTAAGACTGGGCTGCTCCGCTCCACCAAAGATCTCAATCTTGAGACCATCTTCCATGAAGGTTACACTCCCCCCAGGCGTATGCCTGTGCAGGTCTAAAATCGCGCTCTCCTGTTCCGTGATCAGCCCTAGAAGAACTTCGAGATCCTGCGAGTCTCCGAATGTATCTGTCTCCGCAAGGCCTTCTTTGACGCCCGCAGCAAGGCCTCCGAAAATTGAAGCTCCCTTTGAGCTCTCCTGCAGCTCCTCCGACATCGTGACAAGGCTCACCAGTCTTTTCCCTGTAAACGGCTTGATGAACGCCGCTTCCGGGCGGGAGAGCAAAGACTCCGCAGGACTTGGGGCTATCTGAAGGTCATCGGCGCTCGAGCCCATGAATGCGACAAGGTAACTTTCGTGAACTCCAATCGCGACAACCAGATTCTTCGACTCCAGCATTTTCATCAGCCTCGTCACGGTGGCTGCATCCATGAACTGTGCCATCCCTTCCTTCATGTCCGGGGGCATTGAGGCCACCAGTTCTTCCCCCTTGATCTTGATCCCCGTGAATTTTGAT
>MDTD01162698.1_pt1 | contig 14489 bp, 13 predicted proteins | sample 811221 | NCBI WGS metagenome assembly MDTD01 (sample SAMN05326646, study PRJNA326480) | marine metagenome | isolation source: seawater | place: Pacific Ocean: South West | collected 2011
CCCAAAGCCCATCCGGGAGGGAGGACAGCGAGCCACTCGCGCCCGAGGCAGGACTCCGCGCGAGAATCTCCTCGGAATCGCCTTCCGGCACCACGATGCGGTGCGAAAAAGCGATCCGCGACGCACTCCAGCGCGCGACCTGCGTCCGAACCAGCAGCAGATCGTCGTACTGGATCGGCGCGCGATACCGACAGCGGGCCTCCGTCACCGGCAGCAGAATGCCGTGCTCCTGCTCCAAATCGCGGTAGCGGCAGCCTTCCGCGCGCATCCACTCGACGCGGCCCATCTCGAACATGGCGAGATAGCGGCCGTAGTACAGCACTCCCATCGAGTCGATATCCCGATAGAGAACGCGGTAGCTGGCTGCATGCGTGGCCATGCCCGATTGTAGGGGGAGGATCGGCCAGCATCGCGGGCCCGATTCAGATCCTCGATGGCGTCGATGCAGGCTCTCTGTCAGAATCCCGGCGCATGGCTGCACTCGTCCCCGCCGATGCGACGCGTGATCGGATGCTCCAGGTCATCGGGCTGAGCTTCCTGTTCCCCGGGCTGGGGCACCTCGTCGCCGGAGAGCGCAAGCTCGGACTGGCTTGGATGCTCACCGCCAACGCGATGCTGCTGGCGGGCTTCCAGTTGGCGGGCGCGACCCAACTCGATTTCGGTTTCAGCTGGGTCCTGTTCGGCGCGCTGAAGGTCGCCATCACGCTGCCCGAGTCGCTGAACTTCGGCGGCACCCTGCTGCTGGCCAACATCACCGAGAGCGTCGAAGGCAGCGGCCGTTTTGTCGAGTACCTGCCGTATCGCCAGATCGGCTATCTGCTCAGCGGCGTGGCCGGGATCGTTTCGATCGCCTCGGCTCCGCACGCAGCCGGCAGGGTGTTGGCTCAGATGCAGCCAAACTCGCATCGGAAGCTGCACCCGGGACAGGCGGCTGTCATGTCGCTGCTGCTTCCGGGATGGGGGCACTGGGCGAGCGGGCGTCGCTTCAAGGCCAAGCTGCTCGGCATCACGCTGATGCTGATGTTCATCCTCGGTCTGGCGCTGGGCGGTTTCGCCGACTTCGATCGTCAGCGCCACGGCTACTACTGGATCGGCCAGATGTTCATGGGGCTGCCCGCGTGGCTGTCCTACCTGCCGCTGCTGCCCGTCAAGATGGGCACGGTGCTGCCGTATCAGGACACCGGCTTCACCTTCACTTCGGTAGCCGGCCTGTTCAACATCGTGGTCGCACTCGATGCCTACCACCGCGCCGAGGCGGATTGGCTCCGACCGAAGCAGGAGGGTGCTGCAGAGCAGGTCGAGGAGGGCGTGGCGTGAGCAACATCTTCGTTCAGCTGCTGCTCCTGCTGTTCTTCAGCTTCGCGCTGGCCGCGGTCGTTTCCTGCTACCGCGATGATGAGCCCGAAGCGGTGGTGCGTGGCATTCCGCGTCGCATGTTCCTCTTTGCAGGGACGGTCGCCGGGCTGGCTGTGCTGGCCTACGTGCTGGGCGTGACGCTGCTCTCGCCCGGAAGCGCGCCGGCCTAGGCGGGCAGCGCGCTAGTCCTGCTTGGACGGCGCGTCGGGTGGTGTCGAGACAGGCGCGCGCATCTCCTGACCGGCCAGATAGCCCAGTTCGGCGAGCATCCTTCGCTTGCGATCGCTGATGGGGGCGCCGTTGCCGCCGCTGCCTCGGGTGGGGTCGAAGGCCTGAAGCGTGCTGCCGCTTGCTTCGAAGAGGCGGCCGTGTGCCGCGGCGCGGTAGAGCGGCATTTGCGAGGCAAAGCGGGCAGGAGGTTGTTCGAGGGAATGCTCGAGCTCGTGCTCGATGCCGGCGAGGTCGAGCAGACTTGCGCCCAGGAGCTCGGCGGGTACGCGGGCCTCGTTGCGGCGTGGCTCGAGCTTGCCCGGGGCGATGATCCCGACTGGAACGAGGACCACCGAGTCGCCGAAGGCATGGCCGTGCTCGAATGAGCCGTCTTCCCAGAGCTCTTCGCCGTGGTCACTGTGCAGAGCGATCACGAGCTCGCGCGGATGCTCGCTGAGCAGGTTCTGCAGCCAGGGGCCAAGCTGAGCGTCGAGGGTCTCGACCTCGGCGAAGTAGCGCTTGCGGACGGTCTGGCGCTTGGCTGCATCGAGCGCGAAGAACTGAGCGCGCTCCTGGGGGGACGTGTCCTTGCCGAAGAACTCGGCGAGTGGCAGCTCGGCCAGGGGGTCGGGCTCGGGGCCGTAGCGATACGGCAGATGGGGAGCCATCAGGTGCAGCACGTAGAAACGGGGCCGCCCTGCCGGAGACGCGAAGAACTCTTCGGCAGCTTGGAGGGCGTCGCCCGTGCGGTCGCTGGCGCGCTGATAGCGCTCGAAGCCGCGCGAGAGCCCCGTCCAGGTCTCGAGCATGGGGTTTTGATGGACCATCCCCGTGGCGTATCCGGCCGCTCGAAAGCGTTCGGCGAGCAGCGTGAGCTGATCGTCGATCGCGGAGAGTTGGCGATCCTCGGGCTGCCCGGTGGCCGAGGCTTGGAAAGGCCCGCGCCCCGCCTGATGCTGGTCGGCCGGCAAGCCGCTGAAGAGCGAGGCGTAGGAGGGCAGGGTCCAGTTGGAAGGCGAGACCGCCTGCGACCACCAGTGCCCTTGGGCCAGCAGGCTGCGCAGCACGGGCGCGTGCTCGAGGGCGTCGGAGCGCAGCGTGTCGATGGTGACGAGCAGCACATCCGGCTGCTGGGACGGCGGAGCGAGCGACTCGACGACCGGAGCCTGCCAGGCGAGCTCGGTTTGGGGTGCCTGCTCGCCGAGAGGACGCGGATCCCGAGCGATCAGGATGAGGGTGCCAGCGGTGGAGGGGAGCTCGGCTTCGAGCGAAGTCCAGGGCTCGCTGAGCTGCAGCGGCTGCGCTTCGAGGCGCAGGGTAGCGAGGGACTGCGGCGGCTGGTCGGCGGCCTGCCAGAAGACCTCGAAGCGAGTCGGTACGGCGGGGCGCGGGCCCGTGCGTCGGACTGCCGTGTGGAGCCGACGAGGTGCAGGGCTGGGGCCGAGCTCGACTGAGAGCTGGGTGGGCGTCGCGGTGAGGACCGCGTCCCGTTCGTCGCCGAGGATCGCTTGCGGCCGCACCTGGAGCAGGCTGGGGTCCACGCCGTGCCACATCGTGAGGTACTCACTGCGGGCATGGGTCCAGGGGCCGGAGCTTGTGATGGGCGCGTCGTGGACGCCCGGGTTCCAGCTTGCTTGGACTTCAGCCGGCGCGGACGGCTTGCCGCAAGCCCCGCCGGCCAGCAGCGCGAGCAGGGCGAAGCAGGCCCGGAAGCAAGGGAAGAGTGCCTTCATCGATGGGTACTGCGATGATACGCCCCGCCCGCACCGCGCTGAATGAGCCCGTCCAGCTCGAGGCGGCCGAGCAGGACCTGCAGTTCGGTGGCAGGAAGACGAGAAGCGCGGAGCAGCTCGTCGAAGGACAGGGCCTGATGGCGCAGCAGATGGAGAAGCTGCTGACGCGGCGTGCTGGGGGCGGAAGCGGGCTCGTGGGCGGCTTCGAGCTGGAGCCCGAGGAACTGCGCCACATCCTGTGCAGACTCGACGAGAAGGGCGCCTTCGCGCAGGAGCCGATGGGGCCCGGCGCTGCGCGGATCGCCGGGGGGTCCGGGGACGGCGGCAATCTCGCGACCGAGCTCGAGGGCCCAGCTGACGGTGTTCATCGTGCCGGATCGCTGACCGGCCTGCACCACCAGGACGAGTTGAGAGAAGGCCGCGATCAGCCGATTGCGCTGCAGGAAGTGGTGCCGCAGTGGAGCCATCTCTGCGGCGAACTCGCTGACCACGGCGCCGGAGCCCTGGGCGAGCGCGCAGAGCAGATCGAGTGCATCGTGCGGATAGGGGCGCGCAAGGCCTGAACCCAGGACCGCGAGCACCCGCCCGCCGGCCTGTTGCGCGCCGCGCATCGCTGCCTGGTCGATGCCGCGGGCCGCCCCGGAGACTAGCTGGATTCCGGCGTCGGCGAGTTGGGCGCCGAGCCGAAAAGCGAAGCGACGCCCGGCAGGGGTGCAGGCGCGTGCCCCGATGACCGCCACCGTGGGCACTTGCGGTGCCACCGGAAGCAGCTTGCCGCGGACGTGCAGCACCGGGGGAGCCTGAAAGCCCTGGATGGCCGACTGTGCCTGCAACAGGACCGGCGGATAGCCCGCATCCTCTTGCTTATGAGCCACGCACGGGATGGCCCCCCAGCAGTCTTCCCACCGCACACCTGGAAGACGGGGACACCCGCCCGAGGTGACAGCTTCTTTACTTCACTTCCAGCTCGCGGACCGCAGCCAGGAAGGCCTCCGCCTGTTCGCCCAGCTCCGCGTGCGGGCCCACGGCCTTGACGTAGAGCGGCCCCTTCGGGCTGTCGACGATTGCGCCGAGCAAGGTCCAGTCCTGGCGCGGCTCACCGCCACCGACCTGACGCACATCGGTCAGAATGCCGCGCACGCGCACGAAGGTGAAGGGGTGCTTGCCATCCGTGTGCGGCTTGATCTCCCCGTCCTGCGCCGGCGAACCTCCTTCCGTCTGCCACTGGCCCAGCCAGCGATCCAGGTTCATTGCGATCGTTTCCTTGGACGGACCCAGCCACGAGATCGTGGCAACGCCGCCACCCGGAAGATCCCAGGCTGCAAGCTGGAAGCTCATCGTGGTCGCCTTCTCTTGCCAGCCTTCCAGACCAGCCATGTTGATGACCGGAGGCTCAACTTGCTCGGGCTCCGTCTCGGCGGCCGAGGATTCCTGCGATGCCTGACGCAGGCCGACATCCGGATCCGGCGCCTTCATGCAGGCGAGGGTCAGGCCGAAGACCAGAACGGGGGCGAAGAAGCGCAGCATGACCCGAGATCATAAGATGCCGCGCGGTGAAGTCGGCCACCATCCTGCGACTCACGGGGCCCTTGGTGGTCTCGTTCTGGCTGCGTTCGGCCTTCGCCTGGGTCGACACCTTCTTCGCCGCCGAGCTTGAGGACCTCGAACAAGTTCCGGGCCTGGGGGATGCCTCGATCGCGGCCATTGGCCTGGCGCTCCCCTTCGAGTTCCTGACCATCGCCTGCTGGGTCGGCTCTTCGAATGGGCTGACGACCCGCCTGGCCGCGGCCATGGGCGCCGGCGAATCCGATCGCGTCGCTCAGCTGAAGAGCGCTTCCGTGCGGATCATTTGGGTGCTCTGCGCGGCCTTTCTGGCGATGGCCGCGGCCATCTGGTGGCTGTCGCCGCACGTGCTGGAAGACCCGCTGCTGGCCCGTCAGTTTCAGCTCTACGGCACGATCCTGATCGGCGGCTCAGCGCTGACCTCTTTCTGGGCGATCCTGCCCGACTCGATCGTCAAGGCCCACCAGGACACGCGCGGCACCATGTGGGCCGGACTGCTGTCCACCTTCACCAACGTGATCATGAACACGATCTTCGTGTTCGTGTTCGGCTGGGGCATCATCGGGATCGCGGCATCGACGGTGCTCAGCCGGGTCTTCTCGCTGGCCTACGCCTGGCAGCGCGCGGCAGGGCACGAACGCCGCCGGCTGGAAGAATGCGCCGCGCCGCGCCCTGGCCGCTTCGAACAGCCGGTCCGCGCCATCCTGGCGCTCGCGATCCCCGGCGCGCTGACCTACCTGCTGATGTCGGTCGAGTCGCTGGCGGTGCTGGGGCTGATCGCCAACCTTCCGCCCGCCGAGCAGGCGGTCTCGCTGCTGGCTGCCTGGTCGATCTTCGACCGCGCCCTGCGCTTCCTGCTGATGCCGGGCATCGCCTGCAGCGTGGCGCTGCTGCCGCTGGTCGCGCGCGACAGCGGCAAAGGTGACTTCGAGCAGATCCAACTCGAGCTGCGCACCGCGGAACGGGCGGGCTGGATCTACTCGCTGGCGATCGTCCTGCCGATGGTGCTGCTGGGCGGGCCGTGGCTTGCCCAGGTCCTGTCTGATACGCCGGAAACGCGGCAGTTCGCGCGCGATGGGATGCCCTGGGTCTTCCTGGGAGTGCTGGTCTCGATTCCCTTCTTCCTGGCCCGCTCGACCTTCGACGGTCTGCAGCGCCCGCGGCCCGGCCTGATCGCCTCGACGATCCGCGCCTTCCTGCTGTTCATCCCCGGGATGGCGGTGGGCTACACCGTCGCGGTGGCCGCGGGCTTCAGCCCGATGCACGGCCTCGGCGCCGGTGCCTGCTTCGGGCTGCTGGGCGGCAGTCTGCTGATCCGGAATTGGATCGGCCGCCAGCTTGGCGAGCTGGCGGCCGAACAGAATCCGCGCGAAGCGGTGGTCTAGGAGGCCTCGCCTTCCGGCGGGGTCTCCTCGCCGTTCCCGTTGCCGCTCGCGGCGGGCTCGGGCGACGGCGGCACCGGGGCCGGGATCGCTTCGAAGCTGAGCGCTTCCTCGCCCTCCTTGTGGTCGATCTCGACCAGGGAGTTCTCGGGAAGAGCGCCGCGGAGCATTTCCTCGGCGAGCGGATCCTCGACGTGCTTCTCGATCGTGCGGCGCAACGGACGCGCGCCGTACTCGGGGTGGTAGCCCTGATCGATCAGGAAGTCGCGGGCGCGATCGCTGAGGTGCAGCACCAGCTTCTTGGCGCGCAGCCGCTCTTCGACCTTGTGCAGTTCCAGGTCGATGATCCGGAACAGGTCGCTGCGGGTGAGCGGGTTGAAGCTGACGATCTCGTCGATGCGGTTGAGGAACTCGGGGCGGAAGTAGCGCTGGATCTCGCCCATGACCGATTCTTGGACGCGTCGGGCGGTTTCTTCCTCCGAACTGACGAAGCCGACCCCGCCGCCATCCTTGACCGCGTGCGAACCCACGTTGCTGGTCATGATGACGATGGTGTTGCGGAAGTCGATCTGGCGACCGAAGGAGTCGGTCAGGCGACCTTCCTCCATGATCTGCAGCAGCATGTTGTAGACGTCCGGGTGCGCCTTCTCGATCTCGTCAAAGAGGATGACCGAGTAGGGGCGACGGCGGACCTTCTCGGTGAGCTGACCGCCTTCGTCGTGACCGACGTAACCCGGAGGCGAGCCGACCAGACGGCTGGCGTTGTGCTTCTCCATGTACTCGGACATGTCGATCGTGATCAACGCGTCCTCCTGGCCGAACATGAAGCGGGCCAGCTGCTTGGAGAGCCAGGTCTTCCCCACACCCGACGGGCCGACGAACAGGAAGCAGCCGGTGGGGCGGTTCGGGTCCTTGAGGCCCGAGCGCGAACGGCGCACCGCGCGGGCGATGGCCTCGATGGCGTTCTCCTGGTTGATGACGGTACGCCCGAGCTCGTCCTCCATCTGGAGCAGGCGCTGGGCCTCTTCCTGTGCGAGGTTCGAGACCGGGATGCCGGTCATGCGGGCGACGGTCTCGGCGATGACGTCGTAGTCGACGATCGCGCGGTTGGCCTCTTCCTCGTCCGCGTTCTTCCACTCGGCCATCATGTTCTCGCGCTGACGGCGAAGACGGTAGGCCTCGTCGCGGTTCTTGGCGGCGAGTTCGAAGTCCTGGTTGGCGACCGACTCTTCCTTGGCCTTTTCCAGCTCGGTGATCTTGGCGTCGAGCTCGGCCAGGTCCGGCGGCGGGGTCATCGTGTTGAGACGCAGGCGTGCGCCGGCCTCGTCGATGACGTCGATGGCCTTGTCCGGCAGGAAGCGGTTGGTGATGTACTTGATCGACAGGTCCACCGCGCCTTCGAGGGCTTCGGTGGTGTAGTTGATCTTGTGGTGGTCCTCGTAGCGCTGGGCCAGACCCTGCAGGATCTCAACGGCCTCATCGCGGCTCGGCGGATCCACGACCACCGACTGGAAGCGACGCTCGAGCGCGCCGTCCTTCTCGATGTGCTTGCGGTACTCATCGAGCGTGGTCGCGCCGATGATCTGAATCTCGCCGCGCGACAGCGCCGGCTTGAGCACGTTCGAGGCATCGATCGCGCCTTCGGCGCCACCTGCACCCACGAGGGTGTGCAACTCATCGATGAACAGGATGACGTTCTTGGCCCGCTTGACCTCGGACATCACCGCCTTGATGCGCTCCTCGAACTGACCGCGGTACTTGGTGCCCGCGACCATGCCTGCCAGGTCGAGCGTGACGATGCGCCGATCGCGCAGGATCTCGGGGACCTGGCTGGAGTGAATCGACTGCGCCAGCCCTTCGACGATCGCCGTCTTGCCGACGCCCGGCTCGCCGAGCAGCACCGGGTTGTTCTTGGTGCGGCGCGACAGCACCTGAATCACGCGTTCGATCTCGCCGGCGCGGCCGATGACCGGATCCAGCTCGCCGCGCTTGGCGGCTTCGGTGAGATCACGGCCGAATGCATCCAGGGCCGGGGTCTTCGACTTGCCGTGCGGAGCCGGGGTGCTTTCCCCGCCGCCAACTTCGTCGGTCTCTTCGTCTTCCTGCACCGGGCCGCCGAGGAACTCGATGACCTCGTCACGCACCTCGTCGAGGCGCACGCCGAGTGCCATCAGCACGTGGGCGGCGATGCCTTCCTGTTCGCGCAGCAGCGCGAGCAGCAGGTGTTCGGTCCCGATGTAGTTGTGACCGAGGTTGCTCGCTTCCTCGAGCGCCAGCTCGACGACCTTCTTCGCGCGCGGCGTGAAGGGGATCTGAACGGACGGCTCCATGGCCGGTCCCGACTTGACGATCTTCTCCACCTCGCGGCGGATCTTCTCGAGGTCGATCGCCATCGACTTGAGGACGTTGGCGGCGACACCCTGGCCCTCTTGGATGAGGCCGAGCAGGATGTGCTCGGTGCCGATGTATTCGTGGTGGAAGCGTTGCGCCTCGCGGCGGGCGAAGCCCATGACCTTGCGGGCGCGTTCAGTGAAGCGGTCGAACATGGATGCGTGATCTCCGGCGATCTATCGGATTTTCCGTCGGGTTGAGTTGAACGAATGCCGTGTTGGCTGATGCCGGGAGGAGCCGAAACTAGGCCGGCTCATCCGAATTTTCCAGAGCGGTGTCGAGCTCGCGGATGGCATCCCGCAGGCGCGCTGCGGATTCGTAGTCCTCGGCGAGGATCGCGGCATCGAGCTCGCCTCGGAGCTGTTCGATGCGGCTCTCCCGGTCGGAGGAGGCGTGCTCGGTGTAGCCGTGGATGCGTTCGAGCACTTCCTCGACGAACTCGGAAAAGTGCTCGTAGTCGTGTGGGCAGCCGAAACGACTTGTTTGACGGAAGTCACGTTCGGTCCAACCGCACTCCGGGCAAGGCTCGGATGTTGTATCCGGGGAGGCCTGCTCGGGTGTGGACTGCTGGAACGGAGCCAGCAGGCTCTTCGAGAGCTTCTGGACGATCTCGGGATAGTTCTGGCCGCTGGGGGCAGCCATGTGCAGGCCCTTGGCCTGCGCGCACTGGGCGCAGAGGTGCTCTTCGCGAACATTCGGTTGACCGCCCGCCAAGTACTCGATTTGTACCTGGTGGACCGTCGCGTCGAACTTCTGACAGGATTCGCAGAGCATCGTTTTCCCCCTCGATGTTTAGTACGTCCCCGCAGCGGCGTCACCAGGACTCTTTTTGCCTGAGCCCGCAAAGCGAGCGCAGAAATCCTGGAACAGTCGTGCTCGGTCGCGGAAGTTGCGGAACTCGTCGAAGGATGCGAACGACGGCGAGAACAGCAGAGTTCCTCCCGCGGCGGGCAATTCTGCCAGGGCGGCGTGGACGGCGTCAGCGCAGTTCGCGTGAATCCGCACCGAAGTCGAGGAGGAGGGCAGGGCGGCGGCGATCCGCTCTCCGCCGGCTCCGAACAGGTGGACCTGCTGGCAGCGCGCGAGCGAAGCGGGCAAGTCCAGCAAGGGCAAGCCTTTGTCGTATCCGCCGACGAGCACGCTGAGCGCGGCCGTTTGCGGGAGCAGGCTCTCAATCGCGGCCTGGGTCGGCTCCGGATGGGTCGCGATGCCGTTGTCGATGAAGCGGAATCCGGCCGGTGCCGGGAGCTCCTCGAGCCGGTGAGGGAGGCCGCGGAAGCCCCGCATGGCCGCTCCCAGCTCGGATTCCGGCAATCCAAACTCCTGCGCAGCCCGTGCAGCGAGCAGCAGAGAAGGAAGTCGGTAATCCTCGTGCCAGGGCAGATCGGCCTCGTCGGCGCCCCAGCGCGCGAGGTTCAGATCGCCGGAGCCCCAGCGTTCTACCCGCCCGCGCGCGGCCGCTGCGAAGGCGTCGAGCGAGGCTTCGTCGCGGGGGAAGAGCGCCAGGCCCTGCTCATTCTGGAACTCCAGCAGGCGCCGCTTGGCCGCGGCGTAGTGCTCCATGTCGCCGTGCCGGTCGAGGTGGTCCGGGCGCAGGCAGGTGAACAGCGCGACCTGCGGCCAGCCCTGCGGGGCATCCAGCCGCTCCAGCTGAAAGCTCGACAGCTCGACGATGAGCCGATCCTGCGGCGTCAGCCCTTCGACGGCTTCCAGCAGCGATCCGCCGACGTTGCCGCTGAGCACCGTCCGCCCGGGCAGGCTGCGCAGCAGGTGGTGGAGCAGGCTGGCGGTGCTGGACTTGCCGTGCGTGCCGGTGATGGCCACCGCGGGGACCTGAGCGGCCAACCGCAACGCGAGATTGACCTGGGTGGTCAGCTGGCAGCCCTGATCGCGCGCGACCTGCAGCCAGGATGCACCCTGCGGCACGGCCGGATTGACGACCACGACTTCGGCGCGCTCAAACAGCTCGGGGGAATGGCCGCCGAAGGCCGGCCGGTACTCGATCCCCTCGAGCTCTTGAATCGACTCGCTGAGCTGCTCTTCCGGACGCAGATCGGTGATCGTGAGCCGGGCTCCGCGGCGCGCCAGCGCGCGGGCGCAACCAGCACCGCCTCCAAACGCTCCGAGACCCAGGAGCAGGACTTCGCGGCCTGCCAGCTCGTCCGGGTGGGGGGTGCGCTGCACTCTGGGCTTGCCGCTCGGTGCTGGAAGTGGCGGAGAGAGAGGGATTCGAACCCTCGGAGCCCCATGAAGGACTCAACAGCTTAGCAAGCTGCCGCATTCGGCCACTCTGCCATCTCTCCGCAGCCAACAGCGGCGAGAGAGTGTATCCCCGCGTTCCGGGCATGGGAAGGGCGAGCCTGGAAGGGCGGGAGAGTGGCGGAGAGGGAGGGATTCGAACCCTCGGCACCTTGCGATGCGCTGGTTTTCAAAACCAGTCCGTTCGGCCAACTCCGGCACCTCTCCGCTGGATGGGCCTACTGGGCGGCCCAGACCCGGTCGTGCACGTAAATCGGCGCGGCCGCCCCGAAGGCGAGCGCGACGGCGTCGCTTGGCCGAGCGTCCAGTTCGTGCACGTGCTCGCCCTGGCGGAGGCGCAGCGTAGCAAAGTAGGTGCCTTCCTGGAGATCCCGGATCTCGACCTCTTCCACGGCGCCGCCCAGCGTCTGCAGGATCGTCTGGGCGAGGTCGTGGGTGAGCGGGCGCGGGGTCTCGACCTGGCGAACCCGGGCGGAGATCACCTTGGCCACGTCGCGGCCGATCATCATGGTCAGGGTGCGCGGCGGGTCGCCATCGACTTCGCGCAGTTCGAGCAGCTGCGCGTCGTGCTCGGTGGTGGTGACGACCTGACTGAGGCGGACCTCGGACCTCGACATGCAGACAGAGTACCCTGGCGGCATGCAGCCCGCTTTCGTCGACGTGCTGGCCTGTGCTTGGGGCACGACGCGCTTCTCCTTTGCCGCGGACGGACGCCTGATCGAGGTGTCGATTCGCTCGGGGGAGCAGCCCGGCCAGCGCGGCCGTCGGCCCGCCGGCGCGCCCAGCAAGGCCGCCCTGAAAGCCTGGTTGCGCGACTACGAACAGGGCGGCGGCGCTCCCTTCCCCGGCCCCTGGGATGTGCCCGGTGCGAGCGCCTTTCGCCAGGCGGTGTACCGCGCCGTCGCGGCGATTCCTCCGGGAGAAACCCAGAGCTACGGCGAGATCGCCGCGACGGCGGGCTCGCCGGGCGCCTCCCGCGCGGTGGGCACGGCGATGGGCGAGAATCCACTTCCGCTCGTCGTCCCCTGACACCGGGTCTTGGCCGCCGGTCGGCGGCTGGGGGGATTCACCGGCGGACTCGCGCTGAAGCGCAAGCTCCTGGCCTGTGAGCTTCAGGACCCGAGCCAGGTGCCGGTCAAGTAGAGCGCGGCCAGCGCCAGGCTGCCGCCCACCTGCGGGGCGAGCGGGCGCTCCTGCGGGTCCATTCTGCGTCTCGCCCAGATCGCCAGGACGATGGCGAGCAACAGGGTGCCCGGCAGCGCCGCGAAAGCCTCGGGAAGGAAGCCGAGGCCGGGCAGGTCTTCAGTGCGATGGCTGTAACTGTCGAGGGCCCGTCCGAACAGCACCAGCGCGAGCCCGCCCAGCAGCAGGCCCGCGGATTGGCGTCCTGCGGCGATGCGCTCCGGGCCCAGCAGGCGGGCCGCGGCCCGCGCCGCCAGCACCACCGGGACGACGAACAGAATCTGGCCCAGCTCCACTCCGAGGTTGAAGCCCAGCAGCTTGATCGTGACCTGATCCTCCTGCAGCCCCTGCAGCTGCGTGGCGAAGCTCGAGCCGTGCAGGAATCCGAACAGGAAGGCGAGGCGCCAGGCGTGAGCCTGCGCGGGGCCGCGATACAGATGCCACCAGAGCGCGCCCGAAATCGAGAAGGCGATGCCCGGTTCGACCCAGGCCTGCGGGAAGCGCACGATGTCGAAGGCGCCGAGGGCCAGCGTGATGCTGTGGGACAGCGTGAAGGCGGTCACCGCAGCGAGCAAGGAGCGCAGGCCCGCCACGCCAAAGAGCAGCGCGGCCAGAAAGGCGACGTGGTCGACCCCGCCCAGGACGTGATCGCGTCCCTTGGCGAAGTAGGTTTGGAAGGGCGGCGGAGGCGGCGGCGCGTTGGGATCCGGCGGAATCGGAAAGCGCGCCTCGCGCTTGCCCCACATCAGAAACCAGCGCTCGGGCTCCTTGGTTAGGCCGCTGACCACCATCGAGACCGTGTGCTCGGGGTTGGCGCCATCAAAGAAATGGTCGAGCCGCACCTCGAGGCTCTGCGGGCGGGTGGGTCGCGGCAGAAAGGCCTCGACGTACAGCGTGGCTCCCTGCTCCTCGAGCGTGTAGTCAGCGAAGCGCGGCTGCCAAGCCTCGCCGTCGACGCGCAGGGTGAAGCCGGCTTCGAGGTACGGGCCGATCCGCGGCCAGGCCTCGGCCGCCTCCTGCGGGGCCATGTTCCAGAGGTCTTCGCCTTCAAAGGCGACCTCGGGCTCCTCCATGATCGTCCGCGACTGGATCCACCAGCCCATCCACAGCCCGTCGTCGCGCGCCTCGAACTCAAGACGCGAGATCGAGAAGGGGTGCGCGGGCTCGGCGCTCGGGCCGGTGCCGAGCGTGGCCAGGAGGAGGGCGGCGATCATGCCGCGCCTATTCGTAGCGCGGCATCGGCAGCTCGGGGAGCACCTTCTCGAAGATCGGCACCAGCGAAGGATCAAACTGCCCGCCGGCGCCCTCGCGGATGATCTCGAGCGCCGCTTCCTTGGACATCGCCTTGCGGTAGGGGCGGGTGGAGCAGACCGCGTCATAGGTGTCGGCGATCATGATCAACCGCGCGCCCAGCGGGATGTCCGTGCCGGCGATGCCATCCGGGTAGCCGCGACCGTCCCAGCGCTCGTGCTCGTGCCGGACGATGGCCAGGACCTCCGGGTACTCGCGCGACAGCGGCTCGAGGATGCGGCAGCCGTATTCGGGGTGGCGCTTGACCTCCTGCCATTCCTCGTCGTCGAGCGGGCCGTCCTTGTGCAGGATCGTCAGCGGCACGCCGATTTTGCCGATGTCGTGCAGCAGCGCGCCGATCCGAATCTCGCGGATGCCGCGCTTGGTCATGCCCGGCACGTGGCGCGCCATCATCACCGCGCTCTGCGCGACCTTCTTGGAGTGGTCGCGGGTGTACTGATCCTTCGTCTCGAGCGCATTGATCATCGCCTTCACGCTGCGCAGGAAGGTGATCAGCTTTCCCATATTGGCGTCGAGACTGGACTTCTCCTCGGCGAGCTGCCGCGTACGACGTTCGATCGCCGACAGCAGCTTGCTGGACAGCGTCTGCGGGGTGACCGGCTTGAGCAGGTACTCGTCCGCGCCGTCGTGCATCGACTGCACCGCCGTCTGCACATCCTGCGAGCCGGTCAGCATCAGGAAGGGCATGCCCGGTTCCATGGTGCGGATGTGGCGCAGCAGTTCGTCACCGTTCATGCCCGGCAGCGAGAGATCCGAGACGATGGCGACGAAGTCCTCGAGCGCCATCCGGTGCAGCGCCTCGCGGGCATCACGCACCGAAGCGACGCGGAAGCCCGAGCGTTCCAGGCCGCGCTCGACGAGTTCAGCCTGTTCGAGGTCGTCCTCGACCAGCAGCACGGAAGGGGGAGAGTTCTGGATCATGATTCGGGCGGAGTGGGGACGGCAGGGTTGCTGCCGCGACGGGATCGCTGGATCTGTTGAGGGGCGTCCTGGACGACCAGGGTTCCGGCGGCGAGGCTCTCGGTGAGCCAGACGCCCGCGCCGATGACGCAGTCATCGCCGATGGTGGTGTCGCCCCCGAGCAGCGTCGCGTTGGCGTAGA
>MDTD01058415.1_pt1 | contig 14488 bp, 12 predicted proteins | sample 811221 | NCBI WGS metagenome assembly MDTD01 (sample SAMN05326646, study PRJNA326480) | marine metagenome | isolation source: seawater | place: Pacific Ocean: South West | collected 2011
ACACTTTTTCTTTTTTGAATGTTTTCAAATATATTACTTTTAGAATTGGTTTATCAGTAGTGACTTCACTAATAATAATATTTTTAATTGGGAGTCCATTAATCAAATATTTTGCAAAAAAACAAATCACTGGTCCAATTAGACATGACGGACCAATAGACCACATAATAAAAAAAACCGGTACACCGACTATGGGTGGGTTAATGATATTGATTGGTATAATTATAAGTACTTTAATGTGGGCGGATCTTAAAAATTTTTATATTTGGATCGTATTATTTGTATGTGCAAGTCTTGGTATGTTAGGTTTCATTGATGATTATTTTAAAATTAAATATAAAAATTCAACTGGCATAAATGCTAAAGTTAAATTTTTTTGGCAGCTAATCATATCACTAATTGCTATTTTGTCTTTAATATATCTTTCAGATCACCAATCTATTACAAATTTATATTTTCCTTTTTTCAAAAATATAGTTTGGCACATGGGATTATTTTTTTTACCATTTGGTATATTTGTAATTATTGGTTCCTCAAATGCTGTCAATCTAACAGACGGTCTAGATGGACTTGCAACAGTTCCAGTTATGTTAGTAGCTCTATCTTTTTCACTAATTTGTTATGTAGTTGGAAATACAATTTTTTCAGAGTATTTACAAATTCAATATATTTCTAATGTCGGCGAGCTATCAATTTTTTGTGGTTCTATCGTAGGCTCTTGTTTGGGATTTCTTTGGTACAATGCTCCACCTGCGAAAATTTTTATGGGTGATACAGGATCTTTATCGCTTGGCGGATCAGTTGCTTCTGTGGCAATAATAGTTAAGCATGAAATTGTATTAGCTATAATTGGTGGTTTATTTGTTTTAGAAACTGTGTCAGTTATCATTCAGGTAATTTCTTTTAAATTAACCGGCAAAAGGGTATTTATGATGGCTCCAATTCATCATCATTTTGAAAAAAAAGGATGGGCAGAGTCAACAATTGTTATCAGATTTTGGATAATTGCTATTATTCTGGCTTTGGTTGGACTAGCTACCTTAAAATTACGTTAAACATAAATGAAATTGCAAATCAAATTAAACGAGAAAAGTTTTGCTATATACGGCTTAGGAAAAACTGGCGTTTCTGTTATTAATTATTTAAACAAACTTAGTTTAAAAAACTACATAATTTGGGATGATAATAAAAATTTAAAAAAAAAATGGAAGCTTAACAAAAAAAAAGAAAAAAACTTTTTTATGTTACTGAATTATGTTGATTTCATAATAATTAGCCCTGGAATTAATATAACTAAAACTAAATATAAAAAAATTCTTATTAAGAATAAGAATAAAATAATAACAGACCTTGATTTATTTTATATCCAAAATCCTTATTTAAAATCAGTAATGGTAACCGGGTCTAATGGCAAATCAACAACATGTAAAATTCTGGAGTATTTACTAAATAAAAATAAAATTAATGCTGTTTTGGGTGGTAATATTGGTAAACCAGTTTTAAGTATCAATCTTAAAAAAAAACCATTAGTTATAATTGAGGCTTCATCTTTTCAATTAGCATATTCAAAATTTATTAAACCCAATTATGCTATTTTAACAAACATTTCAAAGGACCATATTGATTGGCATGGATCCTTATCAAAATATATTAAGGCAAAATTAAAGATTTTTGAAAATCAAAATTCCAAAGATTATGCTTTTATAAACAGTAAGAAAATTTTTAAAAAATATAAAGAAAAAAATTATTTAGGAAAAACAATTATTGTAAATATTAGAAATTTTGAAAAAATAAAAAAAAAATTAAAAAATAACTTTTTCAATTTTTATATTAATAAAGAAAATTTAAGTTATATCATGGCTTTATCAAAAATATTTGAAATTAGGGAAAAAAAGCTCATTGAATCAATTAATTCTTTTAAAGGTTTGTCACATAGACACGAAATTTTTTTAAAAAAAGATAATAAGACTTTTATAAACGATTCAAAAGCCACTAGCTTTTCGGCTTGTGAACTTGCACTAAAAAATAATGAAAATATTTATTGGATATTAGGTGGTATGCCAAAACATGGAGATAAATTTAATATTTCGAAATTCAAAAAAAAAATTATTAAAACTTATATTATTGGTAATTATATGAAAACTTTTAAAAATTATTTACAAAACAAAGTTAAAATACAATCATCAGGAACCTTAAAGAACGCAATTATATCTAATTTGAAAGATATTCAAAATATTAAAGAAAAAAAAATTACAATTTTACTAAGTCCTGCTAGTGCATCTTATGATCAATTTAAAAATTTTGAAGAAAGAGGAAATGAGTTTAAAAGACTTATTAAAATTTATGCAAGAAAAATACTCTGAAAAATCAAAATTTAATTTCTTTAAAACAAGGAATTTCTTTAGAAATTTAGATAAACAAATATTTTTAAGTTTTGTCTTGCTTTTTTTACTTGGTTTATTTTTTTCATTTTCATCAACATCTTTTATAGCCGATGAAAGACTAAATAAAGACTACTATTTTTTTTTTCAAAAACATTTATTATATGCATTATTATCATTTTCAATAATGATTTTAATTTCTGTTTTAGATACGAATTTTTTAAATAAAACATTATTTCCAATCTTTTTTATTTTTTTAATATCAATGTTTTTGATTCCTTTTATTGGCGTAGAAGTAAAAGGTGCAAAAAGGTGGTTAAATATTTACCTGTTTAGTTTTCAACCAATTGAATTTATCAAACCATTTTTTATTCTAACTATCGCTCAAATAATAAGCACAAATTTTATAAAAAATTTAAAAGTTTCATATTTTATATCTTTTTTATTACTTTTGCTAATAGTTACCTTGTTAGTTTTACAACCTGATTTAGGACAATCAGTGCTAATCGTTGCTGGATGGATATCAATAATTTTCTTATCAGGTTTTAACATTTATTTTCTTTTTTTTATTCTTCTAATTATTTTATTTGTTTTAGTTGGTTTGGTTTTTATTCTGCCTGAAAGATTTGACTATATAATTTCAAGGATTTTAATGTTCCTTAACCCTGAAAAAGGAGGAAATTTTCAATCGTCTAAAGCTATTGAGGCTATTAGGGAGGGCAGCTTAAAGGGACAAGGCATGGGGGAAGGAATTTTGAAAGACAGTGTACCAGAAGCTCATACTGATTATGTAATTGCAGTAATAAGTGAAGAGTTCGGATCAATAGTGTCCATTATGATAATTTTAATATTTTTATTTATTGCTTTTAGAGTTGTTAAAAGGGTTATAAATTTAAGTAATAATTTTTATAAATTAGGATTAAGTGGACTTATTTCAATATTAATTTTTCAAACGTTTATACACATCGGAGTTAATGCTAATCTCTTACCTACAACTGGAATGACTCTTCCTTTCCTAAGTTACGGAGGGTCTTCATTATTGTCTAGCGGAATAATTGCAGGAATTATTTTAAATTATACCTCTAGAGGATTGAAAGAATAATTAATATGGATAAAAATAAAATTATAATTGCAACAGGTGGGACAGGTGGTCATATTTTTCCAGCTGAAAGTCTTTATGAAAAATTAAAAGAAAAATTTAATGTTGAAATAATAACTGATAAAAGAGGATTTCAATTTTTAAAGCAAAAAAATAGTATAAAAGTAATAGATACAGTCTCAATCCCAAAAAAAAATATTTTAAAAATTATACCCAATATAATTAAAATTTTAATTTCAATAATAAATTCTTATTTATTTATCAAAAAGTCAAAACCATGTTTAGTTTTAGGTATGGGCGGCTATTCGTCATTTCCAACCTGTATCGCTTCTTTTTTGTTAAAAATTCCAGTAATAATTTATGAAAATAATTTAGTTTTAGGAAGAGCAAATAAGGTTCTTCTTCCATTTGTAAAAAAAATTATAATATCAAATAAAAACATATCAGGAATTCCCAAAAAATTTGAAAAAAAAATTTTCTTCTCTGGGTATTTCTTAAGAAAAGAAATTTTTGAAGTAAAAAGAGAAAGCAGTAATTATAAAAAAGACGAACTTAAAATTTTGATTTTAGGGGGCAGTCAGTCTGCTAAAGTTTTCGGAGATTTAATCCCGAAAATTATTTTAAATTGTTATAAAAATAATTTTAAATTAAAAATTTTTCAACAATGTTTAGAAAAACAAATTTCTAGAATTAAAACATTATATAATGAAAATAATATTGATTTCAAACTTTTCACATTTTCCGAAAATTTAATTGAGTTTTATAAAAATGCAGATTTCGCAATTACTAGATCTGGGGCATCATCAATTGCAGAACTTGTAAATTTAAAAATACCTTTCGTGGCAATACCTCTGCCTTCTTCTGCTGATCAGCATCAATATAAAAATGCATTAGATTTTAAAAATAAAGGTTTTTGTTTTCTACTAGAGGAAAAATTTATTCATTCAAAATTATTTGATATTTTAAATGATTTAAATAAAAATAGGGAAAAATTAAATTTACTAAAAAATAAAATGCAAAATCATTCTGATATCAATGTTTTAACAGAAGTAACTAATTTTATTGTAAAATTTTTAAATGAAAAAAATTAATATAGGCTTTAAAGAAAAAATCCATTTTGTTGGTATAGGGGGAATTGGTATGAGTGGGTTAGCTCAAGTAATGAATAAAATGGGATTTGATATTCAAGGAAGCGATATATCTAAAAATAGAAATGTAGAAAGATGTAAAAAATTAAAAATTAAAGTTTTTTCTAAACATAAAGCGAAAAATGTAAGCAAGGTATCAATAATTGTTAAGTCTTCAGCTATAAAAGATAACAATCCTGAAATTAAAGAGGCCCAAAAAAGAAAAATTAAAATTATAAAAAGGGCTGAAATGCTGGGTCATGTTGTTTCATTAAAAAAAAATATAATTATTACTGGATCACATGGTAAAACAACAACTACTTCACTCGTAGCAAAAATTTTGTCTGAGGGAAATTTAGATCCAACTATTGTAAATGGAGGAGTAGTAAATTCATTGGGTGGTAGTGCAAAACTTGGAAAAGGTGACTGGTCAGTATTAGAAGCAGACGAGTCAGATGGAAGCTTTCTTAATTTACCCATAAATTATTCTATCGTTACAAATCTGGATAAGGAGCATTTGGATTTTTATAAAAATTTCCAAAACCTTAAAAAATCTTTTGAAAAATTTATAAATAAAACGCCGGCTTTTGGAAAATGCTTTATAAATTTAGATGATATAGAATTAAAAAGGATTACAAGTAAAATGAGTAATAAAAACTTTTTTACTTACGGCTTTAATAAAAATTCAAATTATAAAATATTTAATGCGGTATATAAAAAAAGCTACTCAATCTTTAATTTAAAAGTATCTACTCCACTTTTTAAAAATAAATTCATTAAAAATATAAAAGTAAACCTTATCGGGTCACATAATATATTAAATGCAGCAGCCGCAGTTGCTCTTACCGATTATATTGGAGTAAATATCAAGGTAATTAAAAGATCATTAAAAAACTTTGCTGGTATACAAAGAAGAATGACAAAAGTTTTAAAACATCGTCAAAACGATTTTTTCGATGATTATGCTCATCATCCAACAGAAATTGTATCAGTTTTAGATGGTATAAAAAAAACTAATCCAAACAGGAAAATAATATCAGTTTTTCAACCTCATAGATTTTCTAGATTAAAATTATTAAAAAAAGAGTTTTCAAGGTCATTCAGGAATTCAGATATATTATTATTATGCCCTGTTTTCTCAGCAGGTGAAAAAATTGATAAAAGCTATAAAGAGAAAGACTTTGCAAAATTAATATCAATAAATTCAAATATTCAGGTAGTTTTGATAAAAAACCAAGAAAACCTTAATAAATTTTTAAAAAAAAATTTATTTAGTAATGAATTAGTTATAGGAATGGGAGCAGGGTCAATATCAAAATGGATGAGAGAGATAGTTTTATAAAATGAAATTTGTTTTTAAAAATGAAAAATTATCAAAGTATAGTTGGTTTAATTTAGGTGGACCAGCTAAATTGTTCTACAAAATCAATTCAACAGACGATCTTAAGAAAATTTTGAGTTTAAATAATAATTTAAATTTTCATATTTTGGGTGCAGGTTCAAACACTCTATTTAGAGATGGCGGTTTTGATGGAGCAATTATAAAATTAGGAAAAGAATTTTCTTTTATCAAACTTATAGATGAAGATAAAATTGAGGTTGGTGCTTCGACAATGGATAAAAAAATTTCAGATTTTGCATGTGAAAACTCTATTTCAGGTTTTGAATTTCTTTCTTGTATCCCTGGTTGCATTGGGGGCTCAATAATGATGAATAGTGGTTGCTATGGTGAAGAAATTTCTAATATTTTTTTATCTATGAAGGTAATGAATTTAAATGGAAAAATTATTAATTTAAATAAATATGATATTAATTTTTTTTATAGAGGGAATAGTATTGAACAAAAATTAATAATTTTAAGCGCAATACTAAAAGGAAAAAAATCTAATAAAAATCACGTTCTAGAAAAGACGGCTAGATTAATAAAGAAAAAAAAAGAAAGCCAACCCACCCAAGTTAAAACCTGCGGTAGTACTTTTAAAAATCCTGAAAATAAAAAGGCTTGGGAACTTATAAAATTTTCTCAGTGCTCAAATTTATCAGTGGGTGATGCATATATTTCAGAAAAACATAATAATTTTTTTATTAACAAAGGTAAAGCAACATCCTCTGAAATTGAAGAATTGATAAATAAAGTGAAGGAGAAAGTTTATAAAAAAACAGGAACAAAATTAGAGTTAGAAATTAAAATTATTGGCAAACCTTTGTTATGAATAGAAAAAAAATTTTAGTGGTTATGGGAGGAACGTCTAAGGAAAGAGAGATAAGTTTAAAAACAGGAAATTCTTGTATTAAAGCAATTAAAAAAATAGGTCACAAAGTAATAAAATTCGATCCAAAATTTTCTTCAATTTTTAATTTAAAAAAGATTGAGACAGACGTAATTTTTAATGCATTACATGGCAAAGATGGGGAAGACGGTAAAATTCAATCATATTTTGAATTTTTCCAAAAAAATATACCCACTCAGGAGTTCTATCTTCCATAATTGCAATGAATAAAAATTTTTCAAAGCAATTATTTATTAAAAATAACATTCGGACTCCGAATTATTTATTTTTAGACAAACTTGATTTAAACATTTCTTACTTAAAAAGGGAAATTTTTAAAAATAAAATAAAATTTCCAATAGTTATTAAGCCTAATGATGAAGGATCAAGTATAGGTGTAAAAATCTGTAGCAACGTTAAAATACTTTACAAAGTATTTAAATCTCTCAAAAAAAAATATAATAGCCTAATACTCGAAACATATATTCCAGGTCAGGAAATACAAGTTGCACTAATGGGAGGTAAAGCAATTGGAGCGATTGAGTTAAGACCAAAAAGAAAGTTTTATGATTATAAAGCTAAATATAAGAAGTCATCAAAAACAGAACATATAATGCCAGCAGAAATTCCGAAAAAAAAATATAAAGAAGTTTTAAGATTATCTCAAAAAGCTAGTAAAATTTTAGGTTGTAAGGGAATAGCAAGATGTGACTTCAGATTTAACAAGGGTAAGTTTTTTTTACTAGAAATTAATACTCAACCAGGTTTAACTGACCTTTCTTTAGTTCCTGAAATAGCTAAATATCAAAATATATCTTTTTTAAAACTAGTAAACTGGATGATAAAAGATGCCAGTATTAATAGATGAAAAAAAATATTTTTTTTTGGGTAATTTTATTAATTTTTTTAACAACATATAATTCTTTAGGTAAAAATAAAAATAAACTTAAATTTTTTCAAGTTAAGTATATTGAAATACAGGGAATAGAAAACTCAAATAAACAAGAATTAAAAAAAGAGCTTAATATAATAAAAAAAAAAAATATATTTTTTTTAAAAAATAGTGATTTTAAGAAGATAGTCGAAAATGTAGATTTTGTTGATACTATTAAAATAAAAAAAATTTATCCTGATAAAATTAAAGTATCAATAATTGAAAGTGAGCCTTTAGCTTTTTATGTAAACGACTATGGAAAAAAATATTATTTATTAGAAAATAACAAAATTGTTGAAGAGAAAAATTATAATATCAACAATCTACCAAAAGTATTCGGAAAGAGTGGAATAAATAAATTTTTAAATTTTTATAAGTCTATAAAAACAACTAACTTAAAATTAAGTTTAATAAAAGAATTCGTTTATCACGATATTGGAAGATGGGATATTTTGTTAAATAATAAAAAAATATTAAAGTTACCCCCAGAAAATTTTGAAAATTCTATTGTAAAATTTCTCCAAATTTACGAAAAAGATAATTTTAAATATTTTACTGTTTTTGATTTTAGAATAAAAAATGAACTTATATTAAAGTGATGAACAAAATTAAAAAAAAATTATTTGCTGAAATTAAAAATAATGAAATTAAATACGGTGTTTTCAATTCTTCTGAAGACTCAAATTATAATTTAATACATTCACTTAATTCAAAAAATGATGGAATTAAATGTGGGCATATTTCCGACTTTAATATTGCAAGTAAAACAATTGGGGAAGACCTTAATAAAGTTGAAAAAAAACTACACTGCACATTCGATAAAATTAATGTAATAATTAATCAAAGAGAGATGCTTTCAACAAGTATCACATCTTTTAAAAATCTAAATGGTGCAAAAGTAGAAAAAAGAGACCTAGAATATATTCTTAATGAAGGAAAAATTTTAATATCAAATGAAAATTATAAAAATAAAATTTTGCACATATTAAATGCAAGTTATTATTTGGATAAAAAAAAAAAAGATAAGATCCCTTTAAATATATTTGCTGATCATTTGGGTATTTCTATGACATTCATTTCTCTGCCAAAAAATAACATAAATAACTTTAAAAATTTATTTGAAAATAATGACCTTAAGATTGATCGTATATTTTGCGGACCACTTACTACATGCATTAAATTAACTAACTATAACAGCAATCTAAAAAACTTTTTTCTTATTAACATTGATGATGAATTAAGTACAATATCATACTATGATAATTTTTCTTTAATATTTTTTAAAACCTTCCCGTTTGGAACCAATTCAATTTATAAAGATTTAACCCAATTGTGTTCAATTACTTTTGATGAGGCCAAGTTAATTTTACAGGAATATGATTTTAAAAAAAATAAACAAAAAACTGATTATATTGATAGAAAATTTTTTAGTAAATCACAGTTTACTAAAATAAGTCTTTCGCATTTAAGAGAAATAATTGAAGCAAGAGTATGTGAAATGCTAAATTATATTTACATAAAAAATCCAAACCTAACTTATTTTAAAGAAAGACAATCTCATATTTTTTTAGCTTTTGAGAATAAAATATTTCAAAAAAACCTAGGAAATGTATTTGAGGAGTTGATAAAATCTTATTCAGAAAATGTCATACTTAAGTCGTTAATACTAGATGATGTTTCAATGTTAGGAGCAGCTGAACTTACTTATAAAGGGTGGCATGCAGAGGCTTTGCCATACGTGGAAGAGAAAAAATCAATATTTTCTCAGCTATTTTCTCGTATTTTTCAATAATAAAACTTGTAGTTTTTTGTAACATTAGTTGTTTTAAGTTTAATTTTTTAATTTTGTATAAAACAATTATGTGGGAAATAAATCAAAATACCCTTAACAACAAAGTAACTTTCTCTGGTATAGGTCTTCACTCTGGGAAACAGGTAGACGTTACCTTATTGCCATCAAATTCAAATTCAGGAATAATCTTTAAAAGAAATGATTTAGAGCAAAATAATGAAATAATTGCAAATTTTAAAAATGTATCCTCAGCAAAATTGTGCACCAAAATAGAAAATAAATTTAATGTTAGTGTATCAACCATCGAACATCTAATGGCAGCTTTTTACATATGTGGAGTTGATAATTTAGTAGTGAGTTTAAATGGACCTGAAATTCCAATAATGGACGGGTCAGCTAAAGATTTTGTTAAAATTATAAAAAATTGTGGTTTAAAAACACAGGCAGGAAAAAGAAAATTTGTTAAAATAAAAAACAATGTTGAATTAAGAGAAGGTGAAAAATTAATAAATATAAAACCAACAGACAAAAATTTTGATGTTAAATTTACTTTAAAATATGAAAATTGCCCTTTAATAAAAACCCAAACCAATAAAATTAATTTTAAAAATAAGAATCTAGATAATGTTATAAACGCAAGAACCTTTTGTTTATATGAAGATATTGAAGAGATTAAATCTTTAGGTTTGGCAAAAGGAGGTTCATTAAAAAATGCAATAGTTGTTAAAGGTGATAAAATTTTAAATGAAGAAGGATTGAGATGTGATATGGAATTTGTAAATCATAAAATTCTTGATCTAGTTGGTGACTTTATGCTTTCAGGCGTAAGAGTTATAGGTGCTGTTGAGTGTATTCATGGTGGCCATGCTCTAACAAACCAATTCTTAAAAAAGATTTTTTCTAATAAGAGCAACTATTCAATAATTGAAAGCGAATCTTCATCTGAAAACATCAGAAAAATACTTCCAATAAATAAAAGACTTGCAGTAAACGCCTAGTTTTAAAACATAATTTTACCAACTTAGTTTTTTTTGTTATTAATCTATCTATGGTTAAGTTTTTCTATATTTTTTTTTTATTATTATTATCTAATTGTGGTACACAAGAAAAGAAAACTACCAGCTCACTTCCAACAGAGGAACAAGCAATATTAGTTTATAAAGAAGGTTTAGATGCCTTAGAAAAAAGAGATTTTTTTTATGCATCGAAAAAATTTAGTGAAGCAGAAATACTTCTTCCTTTATCCAACTGGGCAGCAAAATCTGCCTTAATGACTGGATATTGTTTTTATTCAATAAATTTTTATGATGAAGCCGTATCCACCTTAAAAAGATTTGTAAAAACTTATCCAGCAAGTAAAGACTTGGACTATGCGAACTACTTGATAGCCATAAGTTTTTATGAACAAATTTTAGACGAAGAAAAAGATATTCAACCACTCCTAAAATCTAAGGAACAAATTGAATTTTTCATAAAAGAATATCCAGATACTGACTATGCAATTGACCTGAGATTTAAATTAGAGCTAGTTATAAACCAATTAGCCGCAAAGGAAATATCAATAGCAAGATATTATATAAAAAATGAAAAATGGATTGCTGCAATTAATAGGCTTAAAGTGATTGTTGAAAAATATGATAATACTGTTTTTATAGAGGAGGCATTATTTCGTCTCGTAGAAATTTATTACAAATTAGGTTTGAATGAGGAAGCAAAGGCTACTGCAGCTTTATTAGGTTATAATTACAATTCGAGTGAATGGTATAGCAGATCATATAAAATATTGAATAAAGAATATAAATTAACGGGAGTCGATAAAAAAAATAAAAATGAAGGCCTTATTAAGAGAACAATAAAAAAAATATTACTTCTTGATGAATAAGAAAGATCAAATAAATAAAATTTATAAGGAAAAACTTAAAAAATTTAATCTTTATAATAAAGCATATTTCGAAAATGATAATCCATTGGTGACTGATCATAAGTTTGATGAACTTAAAAAAGAACTTTTAGAATTAGAAAAAAATCACCCATATTTAAAAAAAAATAAAAGTATTTTAAGTTCTGTTGGTTATAAACCCTCTGAAAAATTCCAAAAAATTAAACATTCAAAAGAAATGTTATCACTAAGCAATGCTTTTGATAAAAATGATATGATTGATTTTAAGAAGAAAATTAACAATTTTCTTAATACAAATTCACAAATTGAACTATCTTCAGAACCTAAAATTGATGGAATATCAGCCTCGTTGCGATATGAAAATGGAAATTTAATTTATGGCTTGTCAAGAGGAGATGGTATTTATGGAGAAAATATAACTGAAAATTTAATTACTATAAAAGAAATACCAACTAAAATAATTAATCCACCTAAAATTATAGAAATAAGGGGTGAGGTATATATTTCTAAAAGTGACTTCGAGGGGTTAAAAACTAAATTTGCAAATCCAAGAAACGCTGCTGGAGGCTCCCTTAGACAAAAAGATTCGAATGAAACACGAAAAATACCACTTAAATTTTTTGCTTACGGAATTGGTGAGATTAAACCTGATACTTTTAAAAACCAAACTGATTTACTCAAAAAACTTAAACAATGGAAATTTAAAGTCAATCAGTTCTGCAAAACAGTGAAATCTATAGAGGAAATTGAGAATAATCACTCTGAAATAGAGTCTAAAAGGGCTTCTTTAGATTATGATGTTGATGGACTTGTTTATAAGGTTAATAATTTTAATTTTCAAAAGAGACTTGGTTCAACATCGCACTCACCAAGATGGGCAATTGCTTACAAATTTTCTTCAGTAAAAGCCGTTTCAAAAATATTAGATATTACAATCCAAGTTGGAAGAACTGGTGCAATTACACCTGTCGCCAAAATAAAACCTGTTACTGTGGGTGGTGTAGTTGTTTCAAACGCAACACTACATAATGAAGATGAAATTAATAGGAAGGATATAAGAATAGGAGATTATATAACAATTCAAAGAGCGGGTGATGTAATCCCGCAGGTATTAGAAGTTGATAAATCAAAGAGAGATAACAAAAGTAAAAAATTTACGTTTCCAAATAAGTGTCTTTGCGGATTTACTACTAAAAAAGAAACGAGTATAACAACGCAAAAAACTGATGCCGTAAGAAGGTGTTTAAGAGGCTACGAGTGCGAATATACCGCTAAAGAAAAACTTAAGCATTTTGTATCAAAGGATGCTTTAAATATAGAAGGTCTAGGTAAAAAGGTAATCGATAATTTTTGGAATCTTAATCTAATTAAAGAGCCTTCAGATATTTATAATTTGAATTATAAAAAAATTGAAAACTTAGAAGGATGGGGAAATTTATCAATAAGTAATTTAAAAAATGCCATTAATAAATCAAGAAATATAACTCTAGAGAGATTTATTTATTCAATAGGCATAAGACATATAGGTCAAGAAAGTGCAAAAATTCTAGCAAGTTTTTTTAAGAATAGTAAAAAGTTTCAGGACTTATTTTCAGAGAATAAAAGAAAAATTATATTAAAAAATCTTTATGACCTAGATGGTATTGGGGAAACACAAATAAAATCGTTAGATGATTTTTTCTTAAATAAAAAAAATTTAGATATTATTAAATCCTTTGTATTTCAATTAAAAATTAAAGATTTCAGAAAATTAAACAAAACAGGAAAACTGGCAGATAAAAATATTATGTTTACCGGTGGATTTGAAAAAATGAGTAGATCTGAAGCTAAATCATTAGCAGAGGAAAATGGTGCAAAAATTCTTGGATCAGTATCAAAAAAACTAAATTTTTTAGTGATTGGAAATTCCAAACCAACAAAAAAAAAAATTGACAAAGCAAAAGAATTAAATATCGATTTGATGACAGAAGAAAAATGGTATAAACTTTTAGACAGGTGAGCAAGCTTTGAAAAGCTCAATTTTTTCTTCCTGGTTCATAAATTTTTTTAATTTTCTAAACACTTTATAGTGATAATTATTTATCCAATTAATTTCTTCTTTGTTTAACATTTTTCTTTTTATTAAACTTTTTTCAATTGGTACTAAAGTCAATTCATGAAATTTATTTCTTTTTAGATAAATTAAGTTTTCTATTCTTATACCAAAAGAACCCTCTTTATAAAAACCTGGCTCATTAGACATTACAATTCCATCATCTAAAAATCCCTTGTAATATTTTGATATTGATTGTGGACCTTCGTGAACATTCAAAAAATAACCTACTCCATGACCAGTTCCATGTGGATAATCTAAATTGACCTCTTTAAGAAACTTTCTGGCTTTTTTATCTACATCAGAACCTGTTGTTCTTTTCTTTATTTTAAAATTAGATACAGCTATATGTCCTTTTAAAACTCTAGTGTAAACTTCTTTTATAAAATTTGATTTGTTTTCAAGTGAAACTGTTCTTGTAACATCTGTTGTACCGAATAAATATTGACCACCAGAGTCTACTAAATATAATTCACCCATTTTTAAAGTTCTATTTGTTTTTTTTGACGCTTTATAATGAATTATTGCTCCATTTGGCCCTGTTCCTGATATTGTTTCAAAGCTTGGATACTTATACGAAGCATTTTTTTTTCTAAATTTTTCTAATTTGTCTTGTGCAGAAATTTCAGTGATTTTCTTTTTTTTGAAGTTTCTTTTTAACCAAAATAAAAATTTTGTTAGAGCTATACCATCAAACAGATGACTTTTTTTAATATTTTTTAATTCAATATTATTTTTTTTAGATTTTAGAAAATAGATTGGATCTAAATTTTCATAGATTTTATTTTTTTCTTTTATCAAATTTACATAGAAAACTGAACATGTTAAGGTATCAATCCATATTAATTTTTTAGATATATTTTTTATTTGTATCTCAAGATCATTTTCACTCA
>MDTD01168285.1_pt1 | contig 14486 bp, 17 predicted proteins | sample 811221 | NCBI WGS metagenome assembly MDTD01 (sample SAMN05326646, study PRJNA326480) | marine metagenome | isolation source: seawater | place: Pacific Ocean: South West | collected 2011
ATGATTAAATTTCCATTGAAAACTTATACTTTTGGACTTATATCACTGACACATTTAGGTTTTATTTAAAATTATGTCTATAAAAATTAACTATTTAAAAAAAGCAAATAACAGACCTTCAGAAAATACAGTCTTATTTTCTGACGAAAAATTTAAGATAAATATTTTAAAAAAATATCTCTCTAATTCCGAATTTTCTTACTTAGCCGATATATCGAAAACGATTGATATAAAGAAGAATATATTTGTCTTTGAAATCACATCTAAGAAAAAGATAGTTCTAATATCTATAAAAAATAATTTAAAAAGATCAGATATTGAAAATTTAGGAGCAGAATTTTATGGAAGAATAAATCATGGAAAAAATAGTGTTTACGCCATAATTTCAGATAGCGTCAAAAGTAAATACGAAAATTTTTTAGGACATTTTCTACATGGTTTAAAACTTAAATCTTATGAATTTAAAAAATACAAAACAAAAAATGAGTCTAGAATTATTTCTATAAACGTTACAGGAAATAAAAATAAACCATCTGCTTACAATCAGTTAAAATTCAAAGCTTTAGAGGAAGGTACTTTTTTTGCCAGAGATTTAGTTTCTGAACCAGGAAATGTGCTACACCCAGATGAATATGCAAAAAGGATTAATACTTTAAGAAAAGATGGTTTAAAAATAACTATTTATGATCAAAAAAAATTAAAAAAACTTGGCATGTCCGCTTTACTAGGAGTTGGTCAAGGAAGCGTAAGAGGGTCATATCTTGTTACTATGGAGTGGAGGGGTGCAAAAGATAATTCAAAACCTTTGGCTTTTGTTGGAAAGGGAGTTTGTTTCGACACTGGTGGTTATTCACTTAAACCTGCGAGATTTATGGAGGATATGACTTATGATATGGCTGGTTCAGCTACAGTTGTAGGTTTAATGAAAAATTTTGCAATGAGAAAAGCTAAAATTAATGCCGTTGGAGTAGTAGGTCTTGTAGAAAATATGGTAAGCGGTAATGCTCAAAGACCTGGCGATATAGTAAAATCATATAGTGGAAAAACAATTGAAATTTTAAATACAGACGCTGAAGGTCGATTAGTTTTAGCTGACGCTTTGACTTTTACAGAAAAAAAATTCAAACCGAAATTTATTGTCGATCTTGCAACTCTTACCGGAGCAATCATAGTTTGCCTTGGCTCAGAGTATGCTGGGCTTTTTTCTAACGATGATAATTTATCTAAACAAATATTTAGTGCTGGTGAAGAAGTAGAGGAAAAAGTATGGAGGATGCCACTTCATAAAAATTATGATAAGCTTATGAATTCAAAAAATGCTGATGTACAAAATATAAATTATGTTGGTGGAGCAGGATCAACTACAGCAGCTCAATTTTTACAAAGATTTATTTTGAATAAAACTCCTTGGGCGCATTTAGATATTGCAGGTATGGCTTTTTCTAAATATGGCGGGGCTTTGAACTCAGGAGGCGCAACTGGATTTGGCGTTAGACTATTGAATCAATTTGTAGAAAAAAACTATGAGTGATATTGAAAAAACTTTATCAATAATTAAGCCAGATGCTGTAGAAAGAAATTTGATAGATAAAATAAAATCAATTTTTGAAAAAAATGGATTGACAATAAGAGATCAAAAAAAAATTCATATTACTAAAGATGAGGCATCAGAATTTTATAAGGTACATCAATCTAAACCCTTTTATAGCGATTTATGCACATATTTGTCATCTGGTCCTATAGTTGTGATGATTTTAGAGGGAAAAAATGCAATTTCGACTAACAGGAAAATAATGGGTGCCACTGATCCTAAAAATGCAGAAGAAAATACAATTAGAAAATTATACGGCATCTCAATAGATAAAAATTCAGTTCATGGATCAGATTCAGCTGAAAATGCAAAAAAAGAAATTAATTTTTTTTTTAATAACTAATAATTTCTAAAAATTTTAATTACGGCTTCTGGCAAAGCTAGATATTCAAGTTTTTGTGTTTTATACCTTAAAATTTTTTCATTATCGTCAGGGTTAATAAAAAAACTTTTTTTTATAATAATGTTTCCACTATCTAGTTTTTCATTAACAAAATGAACAGTGCAACCAGTTTTTTTTTCTTTATTGTCTAATATTCTACTGTAGGTGTTTAAACCTTTAAATTTTGGCAATAAAGAGGGGTGTATATTTATAACACTTTTTCCAAATCGTTTTAGAAAATTTTTAGAAATAATTTTCATATATCCAGCTAAACAGATAAAATTAATTTTGTATTTTTTAAGAGCTATTAGTATCTTATTTTCATAATTTCTTTCTTTAGTATTTATAATTAATATTGGAATTGAATTTTTTTTAGCGTAAATTATACCTTTCGCTTCATTATTATTCGAAATTACTAATTTAATTTTTATTGGAAAATTGTAATCTCTTGATTTTAATATTAAATTCTTTAAATTTGATCCTTTTCCAGAAATAAAAATACAAGTATTTTTTTTTACCATTTAATAGAATTACTTAGATTAATCCTTTTCTTGCTCTTTGATATAAAACCAATCTCATATGGTTTATATTTCTTTGAAAAATATCTTTTTATATTAATTATATTTTTTTTTGGTGTAATAAGGCAAAATCCAATACCACAATTAAATGTACGTATCATTTCTCGTTCAGATATATTTTGATTTTTTAACCATTTGAATATTTTTCCAACCTTAATTTTTGATAAGTCTAAATTTAAAGTAAGATCATCTGGTATAGAGCGCAACAAGTTTTCTATTAATCCTCCTCCAGTTATGTGTGCAGCTGCATTAATAAGATTCTTATTTGTAAGTTGTAAAATTTCTGCAGAATATATTTTTGTAGGTTTTAATAAATCTTTTATTAAATCTTTTTTGATTTTCTTTTTTTCTATTATGGTTCGAACTAATGAATAACCATTAGAATGTAGACCATTTGACGGAATTGCAAGAATTACATTACGATCTTTGACATTTTTTTTACTTAAAATTTTTTTTTTCGAGACAATGCCTACACTAAAACCAGCTAAATCAAATTTGTCTTTGGAGTAAATTCCTGGCATCTCAGCAGTTTCCCCTCCTATTAATTTGCAATCTGAAATACTACATCCTTTAAAGATTCCTTTTATTATCTTTTTTAATTTACCTAAATTTAATTTTCCTACTGCTATATAATCTAAAAAAAATAATGGTTTAGCTCCTTGCACAATTAAGTCATTTACACACATTGCTACAAGATCGATACCAATCGTATCATATTTTTTTAACTTATTAGCAAGATCAATTTTAGTTCCAACACCATCTGTACAAGAAACTATAACAGGGTCTTTAATTTGAATTTTACTAATATCAAAAAGAGAACCAAATCCCCCAATAATATCTTTCTCAATTAGATTATTCTTTTTTTTGACATTTTTTTTAGCTAGCTTTGAGATGTGTTGGACTAATTTATTTGCTAATGAAATATTTACGCCACTTTTTTTGTAACTATTTTGCATTTTTTTCATTAATAAGATGGTATTTAACTTTTTATGAAATATTTTAAATATTTAATTATTTTAATAGTTTTTTTTAAAACTGGAAATGTTTTATCAGGAGATAACATTTTTAATGTTAATAATATTCAGATTGTTAAAAAATCGAATATTTCCAATAATCAACATGCAAATAAGGCAATCAAAAAAGGATTTGATGAGCTTTTAAATAGAATTTTATTAGATCAAGATAAAAGCTCTTTAAAAAACTTAAATTTATCGGAGATAAATGAATTAGTTTCCTACTACCAATTAGCAAAAATTGAAGAGAGTGAAAAAAAAGAAGACATAATCAATTATAATATTTTTTTTGATAAAGAAAAATTACATGAATTATTTTATGATAAAAAAATTTTCTATTCAGAGATAGGGGATAAAGAATTGTATTTACTTCCTATTTTTAAAAAAAAAGGAAAATATTACATTTTTACCCAAAATTTTTTCTATGAAAATTGGAACAAAGAGGAGCAAGATGAACTAATAGAATTTGTTTTACCAATAGAAAATATTGAAATTATTGAAAAAGTTAGTATTAATCAAAATAATATAATTGATATTAACTTAAACGATCTCTTTCGAGAATATGAAAAAAAAAACTTAGCATTTGTATATATTGAAGAGCTTAATTCTAATCAAATTAAAGTATACTTAAAAACAATAATTTTAAGCAAGAGTATAAATAAAAGCTTAATGTATCAAAAAAAAGATACTTCTAATCAAAATGATTATTTTGAACAAGTCATCTTAAATATCAAAAAAGAGATCACTAATATAATAAAATCTCAAAACCTCATTGATGTTCGCACACCCTCTTTCATAAACGTAAAGTTGACAATAGATAAAAGAAAGAACAATCTTAATGAACTAAATAAAAGGTTTAATGAAATAGACTCTATTGAAAATATCTACGTTCAAGAATTAAATAATAGATATGTTTTCTTAAAGATTAAATATTTAGGGAAATTAAACAAAATTATTGAACAACTAAAAAATAAAAATATTATATTAGAGGATATTGGAAATCAATGGAGTCTTAAGATTCGTTAATGAGCCAACTTATATTCAAATTTCCTTTTATAACAAAATATTACGAACAAGATTTCTATGTTTCATCGAATAATTTTTCTGCCTTTAAACTAATCGAAAGTTGGCCGAACTGGCCTGGAAAATGGTTAAATATTTTTGGATCTGCTGGGTCTGGAAAAACGCATTTGTCAAAAATTTTAGAAAAAAAATATGAAAAAATAAGAATTTTAAATGCCAGTAAAATTAAAAATGAAAATTTAAGCGATCTTGAAAAGATTGATTGTTTAATTATAGATAATTTTCAAAACGATATTGAGAGTAAGTTACTATATTCAATTTTGAATCAATCAAAACAATTAGAGAGTTATATTATTATTAATAGTATAAAGCCATTAAATCAATTTAATTTTAATTTGAAAGATCTTCAGTCCAGAATTAACAGCTTTGTTTTTATTGGAATTGATCTTCCTACTGATGATTTATTACAAGTAGTTATTTCAAAATTATTTTCAGATAAACAAATTAGTCTAAATCCAAAAATTAATGATTATATTATAAAAAATGTGGATCGATCATATGAAAAAATGTTTAAATTTATCAAAGATATTGATGAATTATCTTTATCCTCTGGTAAATCTATAAATATTAATTTAATAAAAAAAGTATTAAATAAATGAACAAGTATAGAACTCATAATTGCTCTGAACTGAGCGAAGGTGATATTGATAAAGAAGTTACTTTATCTGGTTGGCTCCACAGAAAAAGAGACCATGGTAATTTGTTATTTATCGATATAAGAGATCATTTCGGTATTACACAATGTGTAATTGAGAATAATAATAAATCCTTTACAGTAATAGAAAAAGCAAGACCGGAGTCAGTTATGAAAATCTCAGGTAAAGTAGTAAAGAGAAGTTCCGGGACTGAAAATAAAGAATTAAAAACTGGTAAAATTGAAGTATCAATTAAATCTGTTGAAATATTATCGAACGCCAAAGAGCTTCCTATACCAGTTTTTGGAGAACAAGATTATCCAGAGGACATTAGATTAAAGTATAGATTTTTAGATTTAAGAAGAGATGAGATGCACAAAAATATAATCTTAAGATCTAAAGTAATTTCATTTATAAGAACAGAAATGATTAAATTAGGTTTTTTAGAGTATCAAACTCCTATTCTGACTTCATCAAGTCCAGAGGGTGCTAGAGATTTTTTAGTTCCTAGCAGACTACACCCAGGTAAATTTTATGCTTTACCTCAAGCTCCTCAACAATTCAAACAATTAATAATGGTATCTGGCTTTGATAAGTATTTTCAAATAGCACCATGTTTTAGAGATGAAGACGCAAGAGCGGACAGAAGTCCAGGTGAGTTCTATCAATTAGATTTAGAAATGTCATTTGTGGAACAAGAAGATGTATTTAATGTAGTAGAAAAATTAATGATAAGTCTGTTTAAAAAATTTTCCTCTAAAAAAATTTTATTCGAAAAATTTCCTAGGATACCTTTTGAAAAATCTATGCAAATGTATGGAACAGATAAACCAGATTTACGTAATCCACTAATAATATATGATATAACAAATATTTTTTCTCGAGAAGATGTAAGGTTTGATATATTTAAAAAATTAGTAAAATCTGGCTCTAAAGCTAAAGCTATAGTAGCAAAAAATACAAAAGATAGACCTAGAAGTTTTTTTGACAATATAGATAATTGGGCAAAAGAACAGGGCGGATCAGGCTTAGCTTACTTTACGATTGAAAAAGATAAAACAATTAAGGGCAAAGGACCTATTGGTAAATTTTTTAGCGAAGAAAGCTTGAAAGAGATAATGAAAATTTCTCAAGCTGACGTAGGCGATAGTGTTTTTTTAGCTTGTGGTGAAGAAAAAGAATTGTATAAAATTCTATCTTTGGCTAGGAATAAAATTGCAGAGGATTTAAAACTAATTAATAAAGACTATTTTGCTTTTTGCTGGATTGTTGATTATCCCATGTTTGAAATTGATGAACAATCAAAAAAAATAAAATTTAGCCATAATCCATTTTCTATGCCACAAGGTAATATCGATAAATTAAATTTTGAAAAGCCTTTGGATATTAAAGCGTATCAATATGATATTGTTTGTAATGGAGTTGAATTATCGTCTGGCGCTATAAGGAATCATTTACCAGAACTTATGTATAAACTTTTTGATATAGCCGGGTATTCAGAGCAGGACGTAAATTCTAAGTTTAGCGGAATGATTAATGCCCTTAATTATGGTGCACCTCCACATGGAGGTATTGCACCAGGAATTGATAGAATTGTAATGTTATTAGCAAACAAACAAAATATTAGAGAAGTTACTCTTTTTCCAATGAATCAGACGGCTCAAGACTTAATGATGAATGCCCCATCAGAGGTAGAAAATAAACAATTAAAAGAACTCGGCATTAAATTAGAAACAAAAAAAAATTAGTTTTTTGTTTTTAAATTAATCCTTACATCAGATAAATCTACTAATTTTTCCTCCAAATTGCTTCTGACAAAACCTTTAGAGGTAATATTTTTGACAATATTTAGAAATTTATCATCTGTATTTTCTTGATTTATATTTTTAGAACTTATTATTGATGGAGTATGTGCTAATTCTTCTTTACCAAGGTATGAGATTGCTAATTCTCTGAAAACGTAGTCTAAAATTGATGAAGCACTTAATATTCTATCATTACCAACCACATTACCTGATGGTTCAAATTTAGTATCAATGAAAGCATCAACATATTCATCCAAAGGAACTCCATATTGTAATCCAAGAGATATTGCGATTGCAAAGTTATTCATCATTGCTTTTACTAATTCACCTTCTTTATTTGTATCAATAAATATTTCGCCTATTTTACCATCATCATATTCGCCTGTATGTAAATATACTTTGTGATCTCCAATCTGTGCTTTTTGAATGTAACCTTTCCTTCTATCAGGCATTTTAAATCTAGCATTATTCTTAATTTTAAAATTATTTTCGTTTTGTGTTGGGATTTGTTTGCTACTTTGGATTTTATCGGTAATACTTTTTGGAATAGTGTCTTTTATTTTTCCACTTTTAAAGATATCTTTGTCCTTTGTCTTTGACTTTTCTTCCCCGATTTTTTTTGTTTTTCTATTATTTAACTTTACGTCAATTACCTCAACACTCCCATCAGTACGATTGTCTATTTTTGATAATTCTTTTTCGTTTAAATCATTAAGAGTATGAACCGTTTTAAAGGTACAAGTATAGTAAGTTTCTACAATAAATTTTTTCATACTATTATGGAATCTGTTATATAAAAGATATATATTAAATAATATATGTGTCTATTGTATAATTATACAATCTTAAATTGTGTGGATTTAAAAATATAAAACATGAGCTTAAAAGTAATTTTTACATGGTGGAATAGACAAACTTTTGGAACTTTTTTAAAAACCTTATTTACAGGAAAATTTGTTGGAAAAGATCAACTTGGAAACAAGTACTATAAAAATAAAAGAGATGAAAGATGGGTTATTTACGCTAACAAAGTAGAAGCAAGTAAGATTACTTCTGATTGGTTTTTGTGGATGCACCATACAATTGACAAGATTCCTAATGAAAATGATCTTAAAAAATTTTCTTGGCAAAAAGAACACTCTGAAAATAAAACAGGCACTAAAGAGAGACACAAACCAACAAAAATTAAAAAAGATGGAAACCAAAAAAAATATCAAACTTGGAAGTAAAGTAATAATCACTTTTGTTTTATTTTTTTCTTTAAATAGTTTTTATTTAAAGTCTGAAGAAAAGATAACAACAACGCCACTAATAAATTTAAATCAAATTGAACCTAGCTTTGAGGAAGTGATTGATAAAAATGAAAATTTAAATAGTCAACAGCAATTGAAAGAGAGAAAGAAAAAAAGCGACATTTCCTCTTCGCACGCTGTACTAATTGGTCTAGACAAAATTACTGCTAAATCCTCCGAAATAGTAATAAATTTAGATGAAGTAAAAAAATTTGGACCACTTGAAATTAAGATTTTAAAATGTGGAAAAGTCAAAGTTAATAATAAAATAGATGATGTGGCTTATATGCAAGTAAAAGATATGACTAAAACTGAAAATGAGAAAGTATTTATTTTTAATGGATGGACATTTTCATCTGATCCAAATCTAACTCCTTTTGATCACGCAATATACGATTTACAATTACTAAGTTGCTATAACATCTAGTAAAATTTTTCTTTACTAAGCCAATTAGTATCAAATTCTGAAGTTATAAATTTTTTATGGTTCAATATTTTTTTATGCAGATCTATGGTAGTTGTAATTCCTTCTAAAACAAATTCGTCAAGAGACCTTAGCGTCCTTTGTATAGCCTCAGTTCTGTTTCTACCTTTACAAATTACTTTAGCGATTAAACTGTCGTAGTAAGGAGTTATTTTACATCCTTGAAAAATCGAACCATCTACTCTTGTTCTAAATCCAGAGGGTTGGTGGCAAACACTGATAGTTCCAGGACTAGGCTGAAAATCCATAGCCGGGTTTTCTGCATTAATTCTACATTCAATTGAGTGTCCCCTTGGGTCAATATCACTCTGTTTAAGAGCCGTATCTCCAGAGTGTGCAATCCAAAGTTGCTCTTTTACAATATCAATTCCGGTTTGAACTTCTGTAACTGGATGTTCCACTTGAACTCTAGTATTCATCTCTAAAAAATAAAATTTTCCGTTTTCATATATAAATTCAACAGTTCCTGCCCCTTCGTAATTAATTTGTTCAACCATTTTAACTGTTTTTTCTAAAAGGTCCTTTCTTTGAGCATCAGTTAAAACGGGGCTGGGAGTTTCCTCAATTAATTTTTGGTGTCTTCTCTGAACAGAGCAATCTCTTTCACCCAGATGAACAGTCTTATTTTTTCCTGACATTATTTGAACCTCAATATGTCTAGGATTTTTAAAATATTTTTCAATATAAAGTTCATCATTACCAAAAAATTTTTTAGCTTCTGTTTTTGCAGTCAAAAATAATTGTTCTAATTTTCTCTCATCCTCGACGATTTTCATTCCTTTTCCACCACCACCGCCTGCAGCTTTTATTAAAACTGGATATCCGATTTGTTTACAAATAGATTTTGCTTCAGAAACAGATTTTACACCACCCTCAGACCCCTCAATAATTGGTAGTCCATATTTTTTAGCTATTCTTTTAGCTTCAATTTTATCTCCCATCTTTGATATAATTTCAGCTCTTGGACCAATAAATTTTATACCATGTCTATTAACAATTTCAGAAAATTTAGCATTTTCAGATAAAAAACCATAACCTGGATGAATTGCTTCAGCTCCAGTCAAATCAACAGCAGACATAATTGCAGAAATATTCAAATAACTATTTTGTGGATGATGTGAACCAATACATACACTTTCATCAGCTAACCGCACGTGCATTGAGTCAGAGTCCACATCAGAGTGAACAGCTACAGTTCCTATTCCCCATTCTTTACATGCTCTTATTATTCTAACAGCTATTTCACCTCTGTTCGCAATTAATACTTTTTTGAACATCTAATTATTTTAAAAGAACTAAAGTTTGCCCGAATTCTACAGGCTGACCATCTTCTACTAAAATCTTTTTTACTTCTCCATCGCTAGTAGTTGGCACATGATTCATTGTTTTCATTGCTTCGACTATCATTATAGTTTGACCTTTTTTAACTTTATCTCCTATACTTACAAATTTTTTTGCACCCGGCTCAGGCGCTAAGTATGCAGTACCAATTATAGGGGATTTAATTCTGATACCATCAGTATCATCTGAAGTGTTTAATACCGCTTTGTTTGGCGATACTACCGCACCTGTTTTTGATTGCTCTATACTTTTTGTAGCTCTAGAAACCTTAATCTTAGTTTGTCCCTCTTGATATTCCAACTCAGTTAGATTGAACTCTTTTAAATTTTCAACTAATTCTTTAATTAATTTTTTTTCTATTTTCATTTATTCAAAAAATTTTTCATAGCATCAATAGCCATTATGTAACCATTTTCGCCAAATCCGCAAATAATTCCCTTAGCAACTTTACTTATTAAGGATTTGTGCCTAAAATCTTCCCTATTATAGATATTACTTATATGTAATTCAATAGTAGGTATTTTTAATATTTTTAAAGCATCGTGGATAGCAACAGATGTGTGCGTGTAACCTCCTGCATTTATAATTAATCCATCTTGGAGATTTCTTGATTCTTGAATCTTTTCTACAAGTTCTCCTTCTATATTTGACTGAAATAGGGTAAGATCTATATTATTTGTTGAAGCAAAATTTTTACACTTTTGCTCAATATTTATAAGAGTAGAGCTACCATATTGGCTTTTTTCACGTTCTCCTAAAAGGTTGAGATTTGGGCCATTAAGAATTATAATTTTTTTCATCGTTATTTAATATTATCATTGATTAACTGAATTATGGCAAAAATACAATTAAATGGAAAAAAAATTTCTATTGAGAGTAAATACACAATCTTTGATCTATTAAAAAGATATAAATTATATGATAAAAAAATTGCTGTCGAATGTAATGGAAAGATTATTCCTAAAGTAAAGTATAAAATAAAATATCTTAAAACAAACGACAAAGTAGAAATAGTTCATTTTATTGGCGGAGGTTGATGAAACAAGATAAATTTAAAGTAGCTAATAAAGTCATCAAATCAAGATTAATTGTTGGCACAGGAAAATATAAAAATTTTTCTGAAACAGCAAAAGCAATACATGCCTCTGGTGCTGATATGGTAACAGTGGCAGTAAGAAGAGTTAATATAATTGATAAGAAAAAACCGATGTTAACCGATTTTCTCAACCCAAAAAAAATAATTTTTCTTCCTAATACAGCTGGTTGTTACAGCTCAGACGAAGCTTTAAGAACACTGAGACTTGCTAGAGCAATGGGCGGCTGGAAACTGGTGAAATTAGAGGTATTAGGAGATAAAAAAACTTTATACCCAAATATGATTGAGACTATTAAGTCTACTAAAATACTTGCGAAAGAGGGTTTTAAAGTAATGGTCTATTGCACAGATGACCCATTGCTAGCAAAAAAATTGGAAGATAGTGGAGCTTCAGCAATAATGCCTCTTGCTTCACCTATAGGATCTGGTCTTGGCATACAAAATAAAATAAATATCTCTCTGATTATAAAACAATCAAAAGTTCCAGTAATTATAGATGCAGGAATTGGAACTGCATCAGAGGCCAGTGTTGCAATGGAAATGGGTTGTGATGGTGTTCTTGTTAATAGTGCTATTGCAAATGCAAAAAAACCGATATTAATGGCAAAAGCTTTTAAAGATGCTGTAATTTCTGGACGAAATTCTTTTTTAGCAGGTAGAATGAAAAAAAATTATCTGGCTGTACCCAGCTCACCTAACAAAGGTTTAATTTAAATCTTTTTTTTTCTCCTTACCCAAAGTGTTCTTAGTTTTTTTCTAACTTTTGTTTTTTTAAGATCCTTTTTTAATTTTTTTTTATCTTTTTTCTCTTTCTTAATTTCTTTACTAATCTTCATAGTTTTTTGAATATAATTAATCTTTTCTAACTTATTAACAATTTTTTTTTGATTTATTTAATAATTCTATTTTATACTCAGGTATTATAAGTTTTTTGTCAGATAACAGTTCAATTATAATTGAATATTTTTTTTGAAAATAATTAAATTCCTCAAAAAGATTTTCCTCAATAAATATTTTTACTTTCTCTGGAATATAAGCTTTAATTATTTTAACTTTATCTGTAAAAGCAACATGTTGAATTTTTTTCAAAATTTTTTGTGAGAAAGAGCTTAGAGAAAGTTGTGTTTCCCACTTTATAGAGCCTTCACGTAATCTCTGGCGCGTCATTTCTAATAAACCAAAATTACTAATTCTCCCAATTTGAATTCTAGCTCGATCTTTTCTAATACTCTCTCTCATTTTTTTTTCAACTAGTCTTCTATTGTAAAAATTCATCATGTCTATGAAATCAATCACAATCAAACCAGATAAATCTCTTAATTTTATTTGATGAGCTATTTCTTTTGCTGCCTCCAAATTTGTATTTAATGCAGTTTTTTCAATATTAATTTGTTTTGTTGATTGTCCAGAATTTATATCTACTGATACTAATGCTTCAGTTGGATTAATAACTATATATCCTCCAGATCTCAATTTGACTGTAGGTTCAAAAATATTATTTAATTCCTTTTCTATGTTTGCGTCATGAAATAGTGGAATTTTACCTCTATATTTTTTAATATTTTTTACGTTTTTGGGCATTAGTTCTTTCATAAATTTTTTTGCTTTTTGATAAGCTTCATTACCGTCAATATAAATATTTTTTGTTTCATTATCGTAGATATCACGCAAAGTCCTTTTGATGATATCCCCCTCCTCATAAACTAGTGATGGAGCATTAGAGTCTAGTGCCTTGTCTCGTATTTCCTCCCAAGTTTTTAGAGTATTTTGAAAATCTTTCTCTATTTCATTTTTAGTTTTATTTGCACCCGCCGTTCTAACGATAACACCCATACTTACAGGGATATTTATTTCGTTTAGTATGCCTCTTATTTTTTGGCGATCAGATGAATTGAAAATTTTTCTCGAAATTCCTCCACCTTTGGCTGTATTAGGCATTAAAACAATATATTTTCCCGCTAAAGAAATAAAAGTTGTTAGTGCCGCTCCTTTCTGACCTCTCTCTTCTTTAATTACTTGAATAAGAACAACTTGACCTGGTTTGATAACTTCCTGGATTTTGTATCTTTTAATTCCATAAGATGATTTGATTTCATCTCTATACTCTTTTTTTTCGGTCTCATTACTTTTTATAGAGCTATTTGTCTCAATTTTTTCCTCATTAGACGAATTAACTTCATTGATTGAAGAGCTCGATTCTTCTTGTGATAATTCTAAATTATTATTTTTTAAACTTTCTCTAATTTCTTCTTCAGCAATTTTAATTTTTTCTTTATCTTCAGAGGGTAATTGATAGTAATCTGATTGAATATCATTAAAAGCTAAAAATCCATGTCTATCTCTTCCAAAATTGACAAATGCAGCCTGCAAAGAAGGCTCGACCCTACTTACTGTTCCAAGGTAAATATTATTCTTAAACGTTAAATTATTTTTGTCTTCAAATTCATATTCTTCAATTGAGTTATCAGATTTAAGAACAATGCGAGTTTCATTTGGATGCGAAGCATCAATATATAAATTTTTTTCCATTTTAATTGAATTCCTTTAAATTCTTTGAAAATTATTTGTTTTAAACTTGTCATACTGATATTTTATACAATTTTGTGAATAAATATACCTTATTTAATTTCAAATGCCCAAAGAAAGTCAAATTTATTATTAATAAAAAGAGATAATGTTAAAATTTGTTAATTTTTCACTCAAATTCATAATTATATTTTTCATAATTATCTTACTTTTTACCTTATCTACACTTTGGTACTTTTCAATTGGACTGCCCGATTATAAAAAACTTTCTGACTACCAACCACCTATTTCAAGTAGAGTTTATTCAGAAGACGGTAAATTAATTGCAGAATATGCTTTAGAAAAAAGGTTATTCGTTCCTTATGAATCAATTCCTGAAAAAGTAATAAATTCCTTTTTATCTGCTGAAGATAAAAATTTTTTTTCACATCCTGGAATAGATGCCAAAGGAATTTTAAGAGCATTTATTAAAAACATTCAGAATATAGCTCAAGATAAACGATTAGAAGGTGCATCTACAATCACCCAACAAGTAGCAAAAAACTTCCTATTATCTAATGAAGTTTCTATGAAAAGAAAAATTAAAGAGGCTATTTTAGCTTTTAGAATTGAAAGAGCCTACTCAAAAGAGAGAATTCTAGAACTTTATCTAAATCAAAA
>MDTD01055083.1_pt1 | contig 14484 bp, 10 predicted proteins | sample 811221 | NCBI WGS metagenome assembly MDTD01 (sample SAMN05326646, study PRJNA326480) | marine metagenome | isolation source: seawater | place: Pacific Ocean: South West | collected 2011
GAGTGGCGCGAGGGAACATTGAGTGGCGCGAGGGAACATTGAGTGGCGCGAGGGAACACCATTGACGGCGTCGCGCGCGCGCTCGGCTCGATTCGATGACGTTCTTTCGTTCGTTCATTACCCGATGGCTAGAGTCTACTAAACTTTTAATCGTACAGAAAATTCGTGTCTACAGACACGCCTTCGCCTTCATCGTCCACCGTTTACTTTTTGGATTTCTTCGGCAACAGGACGGAGTGAATGTTGGGCAACACACCACCGGCCGCGATGGTGACGGTGCCCAAGAGCTTGGACAACTCCTCGTCGTTGCGGATCGCGAGTTGAATGTGTCTCGGCACGATGCGCGATTTTTTGTTATCGCGGGACGCGTTGCCGGCCAATTCGAGCACTTCGGCGGCGAGGTATTCGAGCACGGCGGCCAAGTAGACCGGGGCGCCCGCGCCCACGCGCGTGGCGTACTTGCCAGCCTTTAAGTATCTCGCGACGCGACCGACCGGGAATTGCAAGCCAGCCTTGGCGGATCGGCTCATGGCCTTTTTGCCCGTCTTTCCTTTTCCTCTTCCAGACATTGTCGTGCGTTCGAGCGCGCGCTCGCGTCGATGTGTGACGGGAAGACGTCGTCGACGGCGCGCGATGGCGCGCGAACCGGCGCGAGGCGGACCGTGTATACTGTGTACCCATACGGAATAGTGAAAGGGTGTGAAATTTCACACATGACGAGTTTTGATTGGTTGGCAGACAAGTCGGGGACGTTGGTGTATGTGTAAACACTCGTGTATACACGTGGGGTCGTGTTTTTTCAACAATTCTATAATTTTATTGGTTGAGAGCGTGAAAAACACCACCATCGACCGATCATGACTCCTACTCACCGAGTGACTCGGATCGCTCACGCGCGGGCGCGTCGTCGCCCCGACCGGGCGACGCGGTCGTCGAGCGCGGCATTCCACGACGCGAATACGCAGACATAATGGCGAAGAAGCCCGCTCAAAAGAAGCCGTCCGGCGCCAAGAAGGTCGGCCGCAAGTCCAAGACGGAAACCTACAAGATCTACATCTACAAGGTGCTCAAGCAAGTCCACCCGGACACCGGCATCTCCTCCAAGGCCATGTCCATCATGAACTCGTTCATCAACGACATTTTTGAAAAGATCGCCACCGAAGCCGCCAAGCTCGCGCGATACAACAAGAAGCCGACGGTGACGTCCCGTGAGATTCAAACCGCGGTTCGTCTCATCTTACCGGGTGAGCTCGCCAAGCACGCCGTGTCCGAAGGCACCAAGGCGGTGACCAAGTTCACCTCCGCCTAGGCGCGCGGCGTTTGAATCGAGCGCGATTCAATCTCTCTAGATGTTACCTACAAAAAACAACGAAAAAAACTATGTCTTCGGACGCAGTCCTCGGAAGCTTCGAGCGTTCTGACCGACTTAAAAATCGGTGTTCATTTAACACCACCATTCGATGAAAGATGTGCTCCAGTGAGCTCCCTCGCGACGCGAAATAGTTCCCCTCTCGCAATTCCCCTCTCGGCCTGGGCGTCCATCATCATCAATGTCCTCGTCGGCGGCGTCGTCTCGGTCGCGCGCGGTGTGTGCAGATGGCGTTGTAAATATTTATTGGATGTATTAAAAACGATAAATATCGGATATGAACCGAGATGGCGAGGGCGAGAGGAGTAGTCGTCACCATTAACGCCTCGCGCTCGACCGTCCAGTGAAAGCATCAACGATAAAGTAAAGTGTTATTCGACGTAGTGTAGTATAACGAACTACACCGCTTCCTTTGTCGCTTCTGATGTAAACTCGTCGTCCTCCTCTGGGACGAAGTCTTCCCAACGGAACAGGTACATGCAGCTCACCTGCACGGCGAGCAAAAAGGAGCACAAGAGGGAGGTGAATCCCCACGCGGCCATGTTACCGGTGAACTTGGCGTTTGAGCCTGGATCGTACCAGATCGGACACGCGGCGACGAGGGTGAAAAGCATGATCACCCACGGGAACGGGTTGGAAAACATCTTGTCCACTTTTTTCCCGATGAAGAGGGGACGAAGCCCTTCGACTCGAGCGGGCGGTTTAAGCTCCATCATCTTCGGAAGGATGAACTTTTCGACGACTGTGTAGATTAAGACGACGCCGAGATTTATGAGGAAGGCGAACACGGAGGTGTTCCAACCGGTGGAGTGTTCATCCAAACCGAGCTTACGCTTGACGTTGAAGTCGGTGTCCAAGACCATGCTCATGCCGGCGACGAGACCGGCGACGAGACCGGCCAAGATGGCTTCGCCGGAGAGCCAGTGGAGGTGTAAGCCCCCCCACACGGCGGGGATGGAGTGAATCGGGGTGACGGTCTGGATGGAAAACAAACCGGTGATGTCGGGTTTGCCTTCGCGGACGTTGACGATGGAGAGTCCCAAACCAATGGCGAGCGCGCACATGGACGCGAGTGAGCCGACAAGTTTGAGGGTGGCGGCGTCGACTTTCGCCTTGGGGAAGACGCGCTGGGCATACGGCTGGTAGATATCACGCACGAACATGGTGCTGAACGCGAGAAGACCCGAGTCCGCGGTCGATACCATGGCGCCGAACGCGGCGAGCACCAGCAGAGACCCGGCAAAGTCTCCGAACGCCGAGGCGTTTTTCAACTTCAAACCCAAGTGACCAAAGATAGATTGTTGGTTCGTCGCGAGCGTCAAGAATGATTCATTTCTCAACGCATACCTCGCGGTCCAACCCGCGATCATCGTGGATAATTGAGTCCAGAAAAAGGTGAAATTCATCCCGGCGAGACCTTGGCGAAGCGTCTTCGACTCCTTGGCGACGAAGAGTCGCATCGCAAGGTGCGGGAACATGGTCGCCGCGGCCGCCACTCGAAGCACGAAAGACGTGTACGAGATGATGGACCAACTTCCCGAAGCCTTTGGAATCGTCAAGAAGACACTGACGGGAGTGTCCTCAAAGTATTGCTTGGCTCGCTTCAACCCGCCGAACTCGACGCCGCTGGCAATGAAAAAGATCAAAGACCCAAAGATGAGCGCGATGCCTTGAATGATGTCCGTGTACGCCACCGCTCGCAAACCGCCGATCGATTCGACGACGAACATGATGAGCGCAAAGATGAGAATACCACCGTGCTCACTGATGGCGCCGTTGGTGAACGCCTTGACGATTTTACCCATTGACACGAATTGCGAGATTTGGTAACAAAAGATTGGCAACAAGAGACTGCCCCACGTCAACACACGAAGCGCGTGCGCCGTGGCTTGATTTCTCGAATTCGGCGCGCTGAATCGATCGTACACGAATTCACTCAGCGTGAGATACCCGCGAGATTTCCCCAACGCGTTGAGTCTCGGCGCCATGACCAAAAAGCCCATGTACACGCCCACACCCGCGGGAATCCATCGCGTGGCGAACCATCCCTTCAACCACGCCTCCCACGCGATCCCCTCGACGGTGTATCCCGAGAATAACGACGCGGAGAGGGTGAAAAACAGCGCCAATCCGCTCAAACCTTTCCCCGCGCCGAAGTGGTTTCGCATGACGTCGCCCGAGTCGTTCCCGGCGACTTTATTCTGTCGATACGCGTACGCCGCGCACGACCCGGAGGCGACCGCGTAGACGGAGATGAGTCCATACAACCATCCATAATTCGCCATGATTCACCCCTTCAAGCCGACACTCACGTCGTCGAACGAACGATGAATTCCCCTCGAGGGTTTCTCTTCCCCCACCGTGTCGATTATCGCACCGACCGGTCGTTCGGTCCTTCTTCCGTCTCGTCGCGCGACGATCCTTCCGCCAGGAATTACCCTGAATCAAGTTCAAACGATGCTCTCTCAGACCTCGAGACCTCGAAGGTCGTCGTCGGCCACTCGTTCGTGCGCGCGTGTGCCGCCGACGACGGGACGCCGCGGGATGGATTCCCGACCCCGTGGGCGCGTGTCCCTCGCGGTCGGTCGATCCGTGTCGATCGATCGATCGATCGATCGATTGAACCCCTCGTACCGATCCGATCCGATCGATGCATGCTCTCTGGGTTCGATTGACCCATGATGGGATGCTTCAACTTTTGAACCATACGAGTGATGGTGCGAACGGTGGGTCACCGATCGATCGATCGATCGACCGTTTGTTCGGGAGGTTGGTGTCGATTGAACCACGCGTACCGATCGAATCGGTGGAATTAATCGATCGTTTGTTCGAGAGGTTGGTTGGTTGGTTGGTTGGTGTCGATTGAACCACGCGTACCGATCGAATCGATTCGATCGATCGATCGATCGATCGGTATGCACGCGTGCATTCATTTCATGCACGCGCGCATTCATTCGCCGACTCGACATCGTCGACGACGACGTCGCCCCTCGCGATCGGCGCTCGAGAGCCGGCGCGCGAGAACGTCCGAGAATCCGCAACGGACGACATGTCCGCGGCGGTGAACGAAGAGGTGCGCCGCGCGCGACGCGAACGGGCGAGACGTCTCCACCGAGCGATGGCGTCGAGGGACTCGAGCGACGCGAACGGCGCGCGAGCGCGAGCGCGAGCGCGACGTCACGTCGGGTGACGGACGAAAAACGATCGCGCGTTTTCCTCCGCGGTCGTTCGCGGTGGTCTCGCGTTGGACGCGAACCGGCGGCGACGTCGGCGACGGCGAAGGCGCGCGCGCGGGACGCGCGCCGCCGGCGAGTTCCCGCCGCCGACGCCGACGTCGCGCGTCGACGCTCGTCCATCGCGTTCGTCCATCGTGAACCCGAAATCCCGAACGGAACTGACGAATCGCGCGCGCGCAGGCCGCTCCGCGCCCGTCGGCGGCGGTTTCACTCTTCGACGACGCGCGGGTCCGCGCGTACGCGCGCGAGTGCTCGGCGGCGGGTTCTTTCGTCCACCGCATGGCCACCGGCGCGCTCGAGCGAGAGAAATACCTCAGATACCTGTCACAAGACGCGTATTTCCTGTTTCACTTCAATCGCGCGTACGCGCGCGCGCTGACCAAGGCGAAGGACGTCGAGGCGCAGGCGACGTTTCACGCGTTGATCGGAGGCGTGCTGGACGAATTAAAACTCCACGAGACGACGTGCGCTCGATGGAACGTGGATCTGACCGCGGTCGAGGTGCACGACGCGTCGAGGGCGTACGTGGAGTTTTTAGAGACGCTGCACGAGGGATCAATGGGGGAACTGGTGGCGGGAATGGTGCCGTGCATGCGACTGTACGCGTCGCTGGGTCGAGCGTTTTTACATCCGAGCGACGACGACGACGCGCCGGATCTCGGAGGGGCGAGATTGGAGGATTCACCGTATTATGAGTGGTTCGAGGCGTACGGGTCGGATGAGATGGAGGCGTTAGCGCGGCGGTTGGAGAGTCTGTTGCCGGAGACAGTCGAGGACGTCGTCGCGGAGCGGTACGTCGAGGCGATGCGTCTCGAACGGGATTTCTTCGCCGCGCACGCGTGACCGTAGGCTCGGTCCATGCGCGTGAGTGAATAGATAGTTATTTAATTGTATCGCGTGCTAATCTATCGTGACTAATTTTCGAGCAAGCGAGCGACGACGGCGCCGACGTCGTCGGCTTTGGCGACGCACGACACCACGGCGATACCGTCCACCGGAGCGCCGGCGCGGACATCGGCAGCGTTCTCGGGAGAGATCCCACCGATGCCCACGATCGGAAGCGATAACTCGCGAGCGACGGCGGCGACTCTCGCGACGCCGTCGACGCCGATCACCTCGGCGTCGCCCTTGGAATCCGTGCCGAAACACGCGCCGCAGCCGACGTAATCCGCCCCGTCGGCTTTGGCGGCGCGCGCCAAGCTCTCCTCCCGACAGCTCACGCCGATCCATTTGTTCGGACCGAGGATCTGTCGAGCCTCGACGCACGTCATGTCCGATTGACCCAAGTGCACGCCGTCCGCGTCGCACGCGACGGCGATATCACATCGATCATTGACGATGAAAGGGACCGAATACTTGTCGCAGACGGCTTTCATTGCCTTGGCGCGTTCGACGAGCTCTCGCGTGGATGCATCCTTGTCTCGCATCTGCACGATCGTCACGCCGGCGCGAAGGGCGTCTTCGAGCTTGTCCAACGTCAACGCCGGGGAGCTCACCAAGTAGAGTCGTAAAACGCTCGCATCGAACCGCTTACCCGTCGCCGCCGTCGCCGAGTAAAACGGAAGATGATTCAGAGGACCGTGACCGGCGCCGTATCGCGGATTCGTTCGAATCGCCTCCGAGATGTACGCCTTGGCTCGTTGTACCGCCGTCGGAACGTTGTATCCCTGCGCTAAAGACGCCGCGATCGAGCTCGCCAGCGTGCATCCGGTCCCGTGCGTGTTTGTCGTCGGAATTCGTTCGCCCGAGTACGGAATCGTCGTCTTCGTCTTTGAATGATACAAATAATCCACCGACGTCGCCTCATCATCGTCCACGTGCCCTCCCTTGAGAAGCACCCACTCACACCCCAATTCTCCCAGCTCTTCCGCGCGCGTCACCATCGTATCGGGTCGAAATGCGCTCTCATCGACGCCCAACAGCGCCGCCGCCTCCGGAACGTTCGGCGTGATCACCGTCGCCAACGGGACCAACTTCGTCCGCATCGCCGGCAACGCGTCCGCCTCCAACAAACTCGCGCCTCCCTTCGCCAACATCACCGTGTCCACGACCACGTTTCGCAATCCATGACGCTCGATCGCCTCAGCCGCCAGCGTCGTCGTCTCCGCCGTCGCCAGCATGCCCGTCTTCACCGCGTCGGGCGGTAAATCGCGCACCACGATCTCGATCTGTCGTTCGATGAACTCCAACGGCGCGGCGTGGATGCCGTGGACGCCCGTGGTGTTTTGCGCCGTGAGCGCGGTGACGGCGGTGGTGGCGAAGGCGCCGTGCGCGAGGATCGATTTGATGTCCGCCTGGACCCCGGCGCCGCCTCCCGAGTCGCTCCCGGCGATGACGAGGACTTTCCCGCGCACCATGACGACGGGACTCTTTACGTTGACCGGGAGACCGCGGCGATGGGGGAGGACGGGGCGGGAGGTGGGCGCGCTGTGAGGGGGACACTTTTTCTCTCCGCGAGTCGTCGTCGCGCGCCGACCGTCTTCGCGCGTTTACAATCTCTACGGGCGCGGATCGACGTCGCGGCCGCGGGGTCTCGGACCGACTCACTTGATGCGATACCCGTCCTCGGCGTACGTCTTCCCTCGGTCGTACACCTCCCATCTGTTGGCTGGGAACATGGACTTGTTTTTGTCGTACCACGAGCGAAGGATGACTTTTCCGGGATGGGAATTTTCCACCTCGACGTTCGCGCCTCCGCGAAGACGAACGTCGTCCTTGACGTCGAAACGGAACAGAGGACCGGATTTGCCGCGCGCCTTGGTGACGATGAGATCGTAAAAGGTCAAGTCATGGGGGAGAATCAAATCCTCTTTGACGTACATCATTCCGGAGACGTCGCAGTGACGCATGTCTCGCTGTACCGTGCGCTCGCCGTCCTTCAATAATTCCTGACGAACCTTAGTGAGGAACGTCTCCACTGTATCGCCCTTGACGCAGGTGATCTTCCCGCCCGCGCGTCGGGATCCGTCGTAATAGGAATACGTTATCCGAACGCTCTCGGCGCGCTCTCGCCTCGACCGAGCGAGGAATTCAGCCTCAATCTCCTTTCTCTCGCGCTCCTCCTCTTCCTCTCGCGCTCTGTCCGGTAAAAACTCCGTGTTCACCGTCGGGTCCTTCCCGAGACCGAATCCTTTTCGCTTCGCGTCGTCGATCGGGCGCGCCATGTCCGATGTTTCCGCCTCGTCCATGCCTCCTGCGTTCGCGTCGTCTTCGTCAATCTCGCGTTCGATGGTCGCGCGCCGGGTCGAGACCGCGTTCGAACACGCACCGTCAACGTCTATCCCCTCTAAATCGTCGTCAAACGACAGTTTATGCGCCGTCTTCGCCACTCTCTTGCGCTTGAGTTTCTTCTTTAATTTTTCCTCTCTGAGCGTCTTCTCCGCCTCCTTCTCCCTCCTCTCGCGCTCCATCTCGGCCTCGATGCGCTCCTGACGCTTGACGAAATCCTCGCGCGTCATCAACCCCACCGTTTGCTCCTTGAACGCGGCGTCCACGCGCTCGACGCTGCTCGAGGCGGCGAAACCCACGAGGCGGCTGGCGCCGGCTCTGTTCCCATCGTTGGCGGCGTTTTGGGCCGCGTTACACGCCGCCTCCGCGCGCTCGCGCTCGACGGCGAGTCTGTTCGCGCGCGCGGAATCTTCCGCGCCCGCGCGCGCGCCCTCGCCGGGCATCGCGCTGGCGCGGGAGGTCGTGAGTGAGGCTCGGGACGCACGGGACGCGCGGGAACGCGCGGGGACGACCGCGTCGACCGCTACTACCTACTACATCTGTGTATTCAACAATCCTCTCGCTCAGAGTCACTCACTCTTTCAGTCTTTTCGCTGACGTTTGGGCGGGATCACGCCCGGCGGCGGCGGCGGCGGCGGCGGCGGCGCTTTCCCGCTCGGAGGAACGCCGCCGCCCTGTTGCACCTGCTGAAGCATTTGCGCGCGCATCGTCGGCGTCGCGTTTTGCATCATGAGCTGCTGCTGCTGCTGCTGCTGACGCATCACCTGTTGCTGCTGAATCGACGGCGCGTTGTACGGCACGCCCCCGTACCCGGGCTTATCGGGAGGAATCGGCCCCTTCCACGCCGTGTCCGGAGGCGGCGGCAGCGGGTCGTTGGGTCCGATCATCGCCGCCGCGGGCGTCTTTGGAATCTCCGCGAACGTCACCACACACTTCTTCCCATTCACCTCTCGCCCGTGGAGTTCATCCTTACACCGCGCCGCCGCGTCCGCGGTGGCGAATTCCACCGCGCAGCACCCCTTGCTCTTCCCCGTCGCCCTATCGGCGAAAAACGTCAACGACTTGACTCGACCGAATTCCCCGAGCACCGTCTCCAACTCGGCGTCCGTCGTCCACCACGTGAGCGACGCGACGTATACCGCCGTCGGTCGACCGTCATCGGGCGCGTTCGGCGACGCCGTGCGCACGGGCGCGCTCGCCTTGACCGGCGCCCGAGTCGGCGCGCTCGCCGCCCTCGCGCTCGCCGCCGTCGTCTTCACCGGCGCGTCGTCGTCTGCGCGCACGCGGTCGAGCGCGGTCCATTACGCGCGCATCATCGTCAGTCACCCATGCGTCGGTTCGCGTCGTCGCCCATCGTCTCGCGTCGTCGCGTCGCGCGCGTCGAAGAGCGATCCACCGCGCGGGCTCAAAATTCAATGCGCGCGTCGAATTCTCCCCGTTCGTCGCCGTCGTCGTCGCGCACGCACCGACGTCGCCGTACAGAAGCGCCTCCTCGTCTACGTCATCGTTCGCCGCCGTCATGTCCCCTCGCGCGCGTCGACGTGTGCGGGAAGGGGCGCGAGTGTATGAAGTGAAATCTACGGCGAGGGTGACATCATCGCGCGCCGTCGTCTACGGGAGAAGCGCGCGCGTCGTGTTCGCGTCGTCACCGTCCGTGGCTCACGGAAGGGTGGCGCGAAATTTGGTGAGACGTTTGAGGGCGGTGAGCCAGGCGCTGCACTCGTCCCAGTCGCCGGTGGTGAGGGCCATCTGCGCGGTTTGCGCGGCGGCGAAATCCGCCACGGCGAGCGCCGAGGCCAAGTTTTTGAGCTTGGCGACGACGCACGGGGACACGTCGCCGGCGTTGAGTCTCCAGAGGAGAAGACCGAGCCGTTTTGAACTGTCGTCCATCTCCTTGCGCTTGGCGGGGTGAGAGGCGGCGGCGGCGGCGCAGGCGTCGTAGAGGGCTCGGAGAGACTGAATCACCGAACCGAGGTCGTCTGGGACGCTCGACGTGTCCACCGTCTCCATGGAGCATTTTGCCGGAGGTTGCGGCTTCGGAGGCGTCGCGGGCGCCGCGGGCGCCACCGCGGGCGCCGCGGGGGGCTGTTGCGGCGGCGGGGTGGGCGGCGCGAAGCTCGTCGGTTGCGGCGGCGGCGGGCCCGCGTACGCCGGAGTCGTCAGAGGCGCCGCCGGGGGAGCGGCGGCGTACGCCGGTTGCTCGGGACGCTGTGGAATGCTCGGCGGCGGCGCCGTCGGCGTCGGATTGAACGATGCGGTGGGCGCGACTGACGCAGGGGGCGGCGGCGGCGCGCGAGCCTGCGGGGGCTGTTGCGCCGGCGCGCCCATCTGTTGCTGCGGTTGCATCGGCGTCGGAACCATCCCGGGAGTCATCGGCGGTGCCGCTTGTTGCGGGGGCGGCGCAGTGGGCGGCATGTTACCGCCGGCGTACGCCGACGGCATCGAGGGCGGTGCCCCCATGTTACCGGCGGCGACTTGCGCGGCGACCGAGTACGCCGACGACATGGACGCGGGCATCGACGGCTGAGACGGTTGTCCCATCCCGGTCTGCGCCGAATACGCGCTCTCCACGGGCGCACTATCGTACGATGTCTGTCTAGGAGGCGGCACGGGCGGTGCCGCGGGCTTCGGTGCGGGTGTCGGCGCCGGAGCCGCGGGCGTCATCGTGGAGTACGCCGGCTGAGACGACGCGCCGGAAAAGTATCCCGATTGCATATCCGTGACGGGCGGTCTCGGCGGCGCCATCGCGGTCTGCTGCTGCGGCGCTCGCTGCGGCACGGGAGGCGGCGCGGCGGGCGCTGGCGTGAACGTCGTCGGCGGAGGTCCGGGAGCCGGAGGCGCACCGTACGCCGACGGCGCGTGTTGATGCGCTCCATACGCCGGCGCGCTCGAACCGTACGCGCCCTGGTGTCCGGGCGACGTCGTCTGGTACGGAGACTCACCGTACGGCGAAGATTGCGCGCCGTACGCCGGCGCGGGCGTCGGGGACGCCACCGCCGCGGGCGTCGCCGGGGCGGGCGATCTCGTGCTCGCCGTGTTGGAGAGTCCGCTGCGAATGATTCTGTTTCGCAAGACGGTGAGTTCCTCGTTCGGATTGCCCGGAACCATTCCCAAATAATCCAACGCGCTGTCCAAATCACCCTGAGACGACAACATCTCCGCGTAGTTAGTTATCAACGAGTTGAATCCTTGGGTGGATTCCGTTTGACCGGCGGCTCGCGACATGATGACCGCCTTCTCCACGATGTTGTACAAATCCTTCGGCGTGAAATTGCGAGACGGAAGGGACGCCAACCAGTACTTGATGGAGGCGTCGACGTTTCCGGCGCAAATGTAGCACAACATCGCGGCGTTGTGATCGCCGCTCGACGCCAAGGACTCCGCGAGAACTTCGGCGAGCGGTCCCCACTCCTCGCTCGGGGCGTACGTGCAGAGCATCGCCAAGGTTTCTCGCCACGCCGACACCGGTCTCGCCTTGACGAGGTTGGACAAGTTTTTGCCCACCACGGCGGCGGCGACTTGCATGTACGGTCGCGGCACGCGCGCGATGTGGGCGGCTTGCGCCTCGGCCCAAAGTTCCGGACCACCGGCGGCGGCGAGGATGAGACCGTCAGCGTAGCGTTCAGCCTTTTCGCACGCGCGAACCGCCGCCTTGTAATCTCCGACAATCAGCGCTCGTTGAATCTCAAAGTCCGCGGCCGTCGGTGGCGGCGCCTTGGGAGCGTTGGGCTTCTTCGGCGACGGGATCATCTTCGGACTCGCCGGTTTCGGCGGCGGGGGTCTGCTCCCCGCCTCGTCTCCGAGATTATCGAAGAACGCGTCGTTATCCTCCACCGGCGGCAACGCCGGGGACGTGGGCCCGCTTGTCGCCGTGTCCTCTGACGCGTCGCCGCCATCGTTCAAAGACATCTCCGCGAGCGACTTCTCTCGCGCCTCTAACGCGTCACCAAACTCGAGATGACGCAACATTTCTTGTCGCGCGTTGTTTGCAAACAAAATGCTCATAAACGCCCACGCCTCTTGATCGTCGCCGACGGCGCGTCGCTTCTTCGTCTCACAAAACTCGATCATTTGTTCAGGGTTCCCACTCTTGATCGCTTCTTCAAAGTCCGCGCTATCTTCCTTCACCACCACACCCGCCGTGCTCTCGCTCTTGACGGAGATGACGGAGATGCCACTCGGCGACACCGGCGCTCCGCCCTTGATGGTGGCGCCGTGCGCGACGAGCTTACCGCCGAAACCGAACGTCGCCCCGCACGGACGCTTCAACCAATTCGGTGCGCGCTTCATCGGCACCTTCGGACCCGAGGATTGCTGATGTGCGAGCTCGGAAAAGTCCGAACTCACCCCGTGCGCGTTTGTGGATCCCTGTTGCGTCGCCCCCGCCTGTTGCATGTTGTGAAGGGTCACCTTGCCGTCGAACGACGACGTGGACAAGATGCCCGGCGACGTCTTGCTCCACTGCACGTCGAAGTTCCAGTTCGCGCTCGCCGGGAGCTCGGAGATGACCTCACCGGCTTCGGTGTCCCAGCACAGCGTACGGTTATCCTTGCCGCACGTGAGCAACAGCGACGGATCTTGCAAGTTCCACGCCATGGCGAGGACACCCTTGGAGTGCGCGACGAACTCACGCGCCGGAGAGATGGAATTTCTCAAATCCCACACCTGCAACGAGCACGATCGATCGTCATCGCTCGCGACGATGAGCTGCGTCGCCACCTCTGGGTTCCACTGCAACGCCGAACACCGTCGCCGCGAGTTTGGATCCGTAAACGAAATCACCGGTCGCTGACGTTTCAGATCCCACACCACTGTCGTCCCGTTCAACGACGATGACGCTAAGATGTGCTGCACCTTGTGATTCCACCCCAAGTACGACACCTCACCCGCCGTCGGTCCCCCCGTCGTCGACTTGAGCGCCGGATACAGAGACGGCTTGGTCGGACTCGCCAAATCCCAAATACACAATTCTCCATCCTCCGCCCCGCTCGCGAGCAAATTCGGCGAGAACGAGTTAAAGTCTAAACCTCGCACCGCGCCCTGATGCTTCGCGAGCTTGGTGACGATGGCCCCGCTCGTCGCCCCGTCGACGATCTTCGCCGGGTTGTACACGTTCACCGTCCCGTCCACGAGCCCGCCCGCGATCAATCCCAACCGCGTCTCCTCGCTCGCCGCCCCCCCGCATCCCCACACCAGCCTATGAAACCGTTCCGTCGACGGCACCGCTCTCCCCACGCTCTCCATCTCCGTCTCCATCGACGCGTAATCCGTGGAAAAGATCTCCAAACACGCCGTCGTGCTAAAGCTCAAATCGATCGCCCCCGCCATGGTTCCCGTCGCGAGAAACGGCGCGTTCGGCCTACCCGCGTCATCGCGCGCGCGCACCGCGCGCACCACATCGTCAGTCTCTTTGTTTTTCTTTCACCCTCACCCCACGCGCATCACCGCATCACCGTCTTCCCACGTCTCGCGCGCATTTCGTTTCATTTCGCGCGCGCGTCGACAATCTGTCCCAATCCAGATGCGTTCGCATTCGCGTCGGTCGTCCGTCGTCTTCGCGCGCGTCGATCGCATCGCACCCGAACGCCACCGTCGCGCATCTGTTGGTCCGTTTCACCACCGTCATCGCGCCTCCTTCCCTCTTCCGCGCGCGACGACGTGACGCGACGACGACGACGACGACGACGCGCATCCGTCGCGTGCCGTTCGACCCGGTCCGTCGGTCGTCGTCGGTCGTCGTCGGTCGTCTCGATCGATGCATCGGGTCGAGTCGAGTCGATCGATGGATGGGGTCGAGTCGAGTCGAGTCGATCGATGGATTGGGTCCGTTCGTCCGTTCGTCTGTCTGTCTGTCTGCCTGTCATCGATCGGTTGATCGATCGATACGATTGATCGATCGATACGGTTGATCGATCGATACGATACGAGTGATCCGAGGGATTCTTTTTTTTTGTCTTCGATCGATGCGTCACACACACGAAACACACGAAACACACACACACCGATACCGGACGATCCGTACCGGACGACCGATCGATCGATCGATCGAGACGCATCCAACCGTCATCGATCGTCGCGCGATCGATCGATCGAATCGAATCGAATCGAATCCGCATCCGCATCCGCATCTGCATCTGCATCCGAATGTCGTCGTCGTCGCGCGCGTCGCGTCGCGGTACCGCGCGGCGACGCGCGTCACCCTCGTCGTCACCCTCGTCGTTGTCGACGTCGTTTTCGAGCGGTGATGAGGCGACGGCGGTGGAGACCTCGCGCGCGTTCGCCGCGCGCGCGGCGAGCGGCGAACGCGCGTCCTCTCGAGACGCGCTCGAGGACGACGACGCGTGGCGCGCGAACGCGGTGGAGGATTTCGAGCGCGTCAGGCGTGAGGGGCGCGCGAGCGCGCGCGAACGGAGGCGAGAGGGGCGGGAGCGTCGTCGAGATGATGACGATGATTTTTTTGGTGTTGAGCGAGACGCGCGCGCGGACGACGACGACGTCTCGGGGAAGACGTGCGTGGTGCGCGGGGGGTGGACGCGAGGGGAGACGACCAGGAGGTCGTCCCTCGGTCGTGGTCGAGGGGTGAGCGCGAGAGGGACGCGAATGGAACGACGCGCGGAGGATGGGCGTCGACGCGCGGCGCGCGCGGAGGCC